>JAESFJ010000083.1_pt1 | contig 141903 bp, 131 predicted proteins | sample 9266161 | NCBI WGS metagenome assembly JAESFJ01 (sample SAMN14506165, study PRJNA617096) | algae metagenome | isolation source: Calothrix sp. FI2-JRJ7 and co-occurring heterotrophs from granitic desert soil | place: USA: Red Pass Lake area, Fort Irwin, California | collected 2000-06-01 | reverse complement strand
CGGACTTCCAGTACCACGACACCTACTTCGTGGTGGCGCACTTCCACTACGTGCTGGTACCCGGTGCGATCTTCGGCATCTTCGCCTCGGCCTACTACTGGCTGCCGAAATGGACCGGCCACATGTATGACGAAACCCTGGCCAAGCTGCATTTCTGGATGAGCTTCATCGGCATGAACCTGGCGTTCTTCCCGATGCACTTCGTTGGCCTGGCCGGCATGCCGCGGCGTATCCCCGACTACAACATGATGTTCGCCAACTTCAACATGGTCTCCAGCATCGGTGCCTTCATGTTCGGGGCCACCCAGCTGCTGTTCCTGTTCATCGTCATCAAGTGCATTCGCGGCGGCAAGCCGGCCCCGGCCAAACCCTGGGACGGTGCCGAAGGCCTGGAGTGGACGGTGCCGTCACCGGCGCCCTATCACACCTTCAGCACGCCACCGGAAGTGAAATAGGAGGTCTGCCGTGAGCGAGGTCATCGCGACTCGTCGCCTGGTTACCCGTCTGCTGCTCGTGGTGGTGGTGATGTTCTGCTTCGGCATCTTCATCCTGCCGCCGTTCTACGACGCCATGTGCCGGGTGTTCGGTATCAACGGCAAGACGGCCGGGGCCTACCAGGGCGAGCAAATGGTGGATGAGCAGCGTCAGGTGCGCGTGCAGTTTCTCGCCACCAACGCCGCCGGCATGGTCTGGGAGTTCGGCCCGCAGGCTGACGAGATCCTGGTCCATCCGGGGGAAGCGCGCGACATGCTGTTCGTGGCCTACAACCCCAGCGACCAGCCGATGAGCGCGCAGGCGATTCCCAGCGTATCGCCCTCGAAGGCGGCGGCCTTCTTTCACAAGACCGAGTGTTTCTGCTTCACCCAGCAGGTGTTGCAACCGGGCGAGCGCATCGAGATGCCGGTGCGTTTCATCGTCGACAGGGATCTACCCAAGGACGTGAAGCACCTGACCCTGGGCTACACCCTGTTCGATATCACCGCGCGCAAACCGCCAGTGGCACAGGCTCCATAAGGAGAACAACAATGTCGAGTCACGAAAGTCACGAGAACTATTACGTACCGGCGCAGAGCAAGTGGCCCATCGTCGCCACTATCGGCCTGCTGGTCAGCTTCTACGGTGTCGGTACCTGGTTCAACGATCTGTCGGCAGGCCGCGAAGGTTCCAACGGACCGCTGATCTTCTTCGTCGGCGGGCTGATTCTGGCCTGGATGCTGTTCGGCTGGTTCGGTAACGTCATCAAGGAAAGTCGTAGCGGTCTGTACAGCGCGCAGATGGACCGCTCCTTCCGCTGGGGCATGAGCTGGTTCATCTTCTCCGAGGTGATGTTCTTCGCCGCCTTCTTCGGCGCCCTGTTCTATATCCGTACCTGGGCCGGCCCCTGGCTTGGCGGCGAGGGTGACAAGGGCGTGGCCAACATGCTCTGGGAAGGTTTCGAATACAGCTGGCCGCTGTTGCAGAACCCCGACTCCAAGCTGTTCCCGCCGCCAACCGGGGTGATCGACCCCTGGCACCTGCCGCTGGTCAACACCATCTTGCTGGTGTCATCCAGCTTCACCATTACCCTGGCTCACCACGCGCTGAAGAAGAACCACCGTGGCCCGCTCAAGGCCTGGCTGGCGGCGACCATCGTCCTCGCCCTGGCGTTCCTGTTCTTTCAGGTCGAGGAATACATCGAGGCCTATACCGAGCTGGGGCTGACCCTGGGTTCGGGCATCTATGGCGCCACCTTCTTCATGCTCACCGGCTTCCACGGCGCGCATGTGACCTTGGGCACCATCATCCTGATCGTGATGCTGGTGCGCATCACGCGCGGGCATTTCGACGCCGATCAGCACTTCGGCTTCGAGGCGGCCGCCTGGTATTGGCACTTCGTCGATGTGGTCTGGCTGGGATTGTTCGTCTTCGTCTACGTACTGTAGCGGGGGCTACCACGTAACGTGGGACACCAGTTGCCCTGAGTAGAAGCCCCAGGCGACCAAGGCAACGGTAATGGCGGTAAGGCCGACACGGACAGTCAGCGCGCCAACCACGCGCGAACCATGGCCCTCATCCTTGACCAGGAAGAACAGGCCGCTGAACAGGCTGGCGATGGTTGCCAGCAGCATGAGGACGATCGCGGCCTTGAGCATGTGAGACTCCGGGGGATTGACGTGATGCATTGCAGTATAGCCAGCAACCTCGATCGTAACGGCAGGGCGCAATGAGCGCCTTCCGTCCCGGTTGGTTGCCCAGCGTGCTGGTTGCCCTGCTGCTGCCGGGGTTGCTCTGGCTGGGCTTCTGGCAGCTGCAGCGTGGCGATGAGAAGCGTCAGCTATTGTCCAGCTTCGAGGCGCGGCGCCAGGCCGAGCCGATCAGTCTCGAGCAACTCGAGCCCATGCCGGACCCCGCCTACCGCCGCGTTCACCTGCGTGGGCACTTCGATACCGAGCACAGCCTGCTGCTGGACAGCCGCATTCGTGATGGTCATGCCGGTGTCGAGTTGCTGCAGCCTTTTTACGATCAGTCCAGCGGCCTCTGGGTGTTGCTCAACCGTGGCTGGCTACCCTGGCCGGACCGGCGCACGCCGCCGCACTTCGATACGCCCGACGGCATGCTGCAGCTCACGGCCTGGGTCTACGTGGCGCCTTCTGGCGGTTTGAATTTGCGATCCGGCGCGGCATCCGAAGGCTGGCCGCGCCTGATCACGCAGGTCGAGGCCGACAGCCTCTGGCGCCAGCTGGGCCGTGGTGGCCTGCCTTTCGAGGTGCGCCTGGAGTCCGGGCCGGCCAGTTATCGCGTCGACTGGCCAATCGTGGCCATGAGTCCCAGCAAGCATCTGGGCTATGCGGTGCAGTGGTTCTCCTTGGCTGCCGCGCTGCTTGGTCTGTTCATCTATCTCGGAATTCACAATGCACGGGAGCGTCGTCATGAACCCAGCCATCGCCATGCCTGAGGCACCGCGCAAGGGGCGTGGTCGCCTGCAGTTGTTGTTGATCCTGGCCATTGCCATCGGCCCGATGTTCCTGGCCAGCGCCATGTACCAGTGGCGCTTCTGGGTGCCGGAGACGCGCAGCTACCACGGCGTGCTGATCGGCGATGGGCGCACCCTGGCCGATCTCGGCGTGCAGGGTGAGGTGGAGCCGCTGTGGCAGATTCTGGTGACAGCGCCCGGCGCATGTGAGGCCGACTGTCAGCAGCTGGTTTACCTGGCGCGGCAGATCCAGATCGGTCTCAACCGCGAGACTGCCCGCGCCAGTCACGGCCTGGCGCTGGCCGAACCATTGCCGGCCGAGTACGACGCCACGCTCAAGCGCGAGTACCCGCAGCTTGGACGCTATCAGCTGGATCTGCAGGCCTACGACAAGGCCGCCGAGGCGTTACCGGGTGCACAGCTGTGGCTGATCGATCCACACGGCAACCTGGTGCTGCGCTATCCGGCCGGCAGCAAGGGCAAGGCCATTCTCGATGATCTGCGCTACCTGCTGAAAATTTCCCTGATCGGTTGACGCCGCGCTCTGTCCATATCGACAGAGCGTCAGGCCCAGTGCCCAAGGAGTAGACATGCACAAGCCCGGTTACCGTCTAGCGTTGTTCGCGACCCTCCTGACCGTGGTGGTGGTGCTGCTAGGTGCCTACACCCGACTGACCCATGCCGGTCTGGGTTGTCCGGATTGGCCGGGTTGCTACGGCTTTCTCGGCGTGCCGATGAGCGAGCACAAGCAGGCCATCGCCGAAGCACGTTTTCCCGAGGCCCCGGTTGAGGTCGCCAAGGGCTGGTACGAGATGATCCATCGCTACTTCGCCGGCGCCCTGGGGCTGGTGATTCTCGTCATCGCTGCCCAGGCCGTGCGCCGTCGCGCGGAGCCCACCCAGCCGCTCAAGCTGCCGCTGGCGATTCTGGCGCTGGTGATCCTGCAGGGCGCATTCGGCATGTGGACGGTCACCCTGCAGCTGTGGCCGCAGGTGGTTACCGCTCATCTGCTCGGTGGTTTCGCCACGCTCAGTCTGTTGACCTTGCTCACTCTGCGTCTGTCTGAACGCTTCGCCCCGTTGCAGCTGCCAGGACGCCTGCGGACATTGGCGGCGGTGTGCCTGTTGCTGGTGATCGGGCAGATCACCCTGGGCGGCTGGGTCAGTTCCAACTACGCTGCCGTCGCCTGCGTCGACCTGCCTACCTGTCATGGCGAGTGGTGGCCGACGATGGATTTCGGCAAGGGTTTTCACCTGACCCAGCACATCGGCCCCAACTACCTGGGCGGACAACTCGACAGCGACGCGCGCACCGCCATTCACATGAGCCATCGCATCGGGGCGCTGCTGGTAACGCTGGCGCTGTTGGCACTGGCCTGGCAACTGCGCATTGCCAAGCTACCGCGCCTGGCCGGTCTGCTACTGCTGGCGCTGGCCCTGCAGGTTGGCTTGGGCATCAGCAACGTGATCTTCCATCTGCCGCTGCTGGTGGCGGTGGCGCACAACGCAGGTGGCGCTGCTCTGCTGCTGGTTATGGTGCTGATCAACTATCGCCTGAGGGCTGTTTCTGCGACGACTCGCGAAGCATCCGGTCTGGCGGGCAGGCGCACGACTCTGGTTTCCAACGGTCTGGTTCAAGGCCGGTAAATAACGAATCAAGGAGCAATGCCATGGCGACAATGCTGCGAGCTCACTCCGAACACGCCACCTGGCGCGACTATCTGGAGCTGACCAAACCGCGGGTGGTGATGCTGATGCTAATCACCTCGCTGGTCGGCATGTTCCTCGCCACCCGTGCCGGTGTGCCCTGGACCGTGCTGCTGTTCGGCAACCTCGGCATCGGCCTTTGCGCCGGCGCGGCGGCGGCGGTCAACCACGTGGTGGATCGGCGTATCGACTCGATCATGGCGCGCACGCACAAACGTCCGGTTACCGCCGGGCGGGTCTCTCCAGCCGCTGCACTTGTCTTCGCCCTGCTGTTGGCCATCGCCGGCATGAGCCTGCTGATGGTGTTCACCAACGAGCTGGCCGCCTGGCTGACATTGGCCTCATTGCTTGGGTATGCGGTGATCTACACCGGCTTTCTCAAGCGTGCCACGCCGCAGAACATCGTTATCGGTGGCCTGGCTGGCGCCGCGCCGCCGCTGCTGGGCTGGGTCGCCGTCACCGGTCACCTGAGTGCCGAGCCGCTGCTGCTGGTGTTGATCATCTTCGCCTGGACGCCGCCGCACTTCTGGGCCCTGGCCATCCACCGCAAGGCCGAATACGCCAAGGCCGACATCCCCATGCTGCCGGTGACCCATGGCGAGCACTACACCAAGGTGCATATCCTGCTCTACACCCTGGTGATGTTCGCGGTGACCCTGCTGCCCTACGCCATTCACATGAGCGGGCCGCTGTACCTGGTCTGCGCCCTGCTGTTGGGCGGCCGCTTCCTGCACTGGGCCTGGGTGCTGTACCGTGACAGCAAACCGCACGCGGCGATCAACACCTTCAAGTACAGTATCTGGTATCTGTTCCTGCTGTTTATCGCGCTGCTGGCGGATCACTATCTGCTGCTGAATATCTAAGGTTTTTCATGACGCGTACCCACACAACGGTTTTCGTTCTTGTCGCCATCGTGGCCCTGGTGCTGGGGCTGACCGTCAACAAGGTGCTCAACAGCAAAAGCCAGGGTGACCCGGCGGCACTGCTCGATGCCGGTATCGTCCTGCTGCCGCAGAACCGCAGCCTGCCAGCGCTGAGCCTGATCGATCAGGACGGCAAGGAGGTCGCGGTGGATCAGCTCAAGGGCGACTGGACGCTGCTGTTCTTCGGCTACACCTTCTGCCCGGACATTTGCCCGGCGACCCTCGCCCAGCTGCGCCAACTGCAGACTCAGCTGCCTGAAGAAACTCGCGCACGGCTGAACGTGGTGATGGTCAGCGTCGACCCCCATCGTGATACGCCGGAGCAACTGAGCAAGTACCTGGGCTTCTTCAATGCCGGCTTCAAAGGCCTGACCGGCGAAGAGGAAACCCTGCAGAAATTTGCCAACTCGGTGAGCATTCCCTATATCCCGGCTGACACCAGCAAGGAAAACTACACCGTCGACCACAGCGGCAATCTGGTGATCATCGGCCCGGATGGTACCCAGCGCGGTTTCATCCGCGCGCCGATCAACAACACCAAGCTGGCTGAGCAACTTCCCGGACTGGTTTCGGGTAGCTGATCCGCTGGGGGTGCGCCTACGCACCACCATCATCCAGGTTGCATGGCACAGCATTTCCCGGATTTCATCCGGGCTACGGCCCCGACGCGTAGGGTGGGTTAGCGGCGCCGAACGCCAATATTGCAAACGCAGATAAGGGCAGTGCGCCGCGTAACCCACCAGGTGATGGATGGCATTGCGCCGATGGTGGGTGACGCCGCTGCAGGCACAGCGGGCGTTTCAAAAGGCGTGACAGGTGGTCAACCCGCCTTACGGAATGCGCCGATCTAGCTACAGTGCGAACGGCAGCGGCAGGTTGACCTGCTGGCGCTGTGCCAGGCGCCGCTGGAATTCGCCTGGATCATGAATCAGCACTTCCTGCCCGGCGAACGACTCGGCAGCGATCAGGCGCGACAGCCAGAAACGCACACAGGCCACGCGCAGCATGGCCGGCCACAGCTCTGCCTCGGCAGCGTTGAAGGGCCGCAGCGCCGCATAAGCGCCGAGCAGCGCACGGGCGCGAGCGCCGTCGAGGCTGCCGTCTTCGTGCGAGCACCAGTCGTTCAGGGTAATCGCCAGGTCGTAGAGCATCGGCCCCGAGCAGGCGTTGTAGAAGTCGATCACCCCGGCCAGGTGATTGCCGTCGAACAGCACGTTGTCGCGGAACAGGTCGGCATGCAGGTTGGCACGCGGCAGGGCGAGGATGCGCGGCTTCAGCTCGGCGATCTCGACCAGCGCATCACGCAGTAGCGGTAACGCCTGTTCATCGAGCTTCAGCGCCTGGCTCGGACCTTCGGCGAGCATCCAGTCCAGGCCGCGGTCGCTGCGACGTTCCACCGGCTGTTCGCGAGTCGCCAGGTGAATCCGTGCCAGCAGGCTACCTACTTCCTGACAGTGATGCGCGTTGGCCTCGCGCACATGCTTGCCGGACAGCCGGGGCTGCAGCAGCGCCGGCTTCTCCGCCAGGCGGCGCAGTGCCTCTCCATCCTGCGTGCGCAGGGCGTAGGGCACCGGCAGGCCGGCATCGTGCAGCACATCGAGTAATTCGATGAAGAACGGCAGGTCGGCCACCGGGCCGCGTTCGACCAGGGTCAGAACGTACTCACCCTGCTCCAGGCTGACGAAGAAGTTGCTGTTTTCGCTGCCCGCAGCAATGCCCTGGAAATCACGCAACCGACCAAGCCCGTAGGGCGCCAGGAAGACTTCGAGCTCATGACGCTCCAGGGGGGTGAATACCGACATATCAGACCTTAATCGCTTACCAGCTAAAGATTTCCCACGATGGGATCAGCATGTCCGGATCGTCCGAACGTACGAAGTTGCCGTCGCTGCCATCGGCACGAACGAGAAAGTAGGGTTTACCGTTCTTCGGGATGACCTTGATGGCATAGAGGAAGCCATTGACCCGGTATTCCTGAATGGTGCGGTCGCCGTCCTGGCGGATGGTCACGTCGGGATCGGCGGAAACCGGATCCTCGGCTTGAGCGGCAAGCGGAAGACAGGCCATAAGGCCGACCAGCAACAGGCGATTCAGCGTACCCATGATAATCTTGCTCCTTTGTTTTTCACCGATGCAGCCATTCTACCGCTGCACCCGCCGAAAAGGTTGATCCCGCGCATGAGCCAAGCCCCCCTCGTTCTGGTCGACGGTTCCTCGTACCTGTACCGCGCCTTCCACGCCCTGCCGCCGCTGACCACTTCCAAGGGCATGCCCACCGGAGCGGTGAAGGGCGTGTTGAACATGCTCAAGAGCCTGCGCAAGCAGTACCCGAACAGCCCCTTCGCCGTGGTCTTCGACGCCAAGGGCGGCACCTTTCGCGACGAGCTGTTCGCCGAGTACAAGGCCAATCGGCCCTCCATGCCGGACGAGCTGCGCGTCCAGGTCGAGCCACTGCACGCCAGCGTGCGCGCCCTGGGGCTGCCGCTGCTGTGCGTCGAAGGGGTTGAAGCCGATGACGTGATCGGCACCCTGGCGCGCCAGGCGGCGGGGGAAAAGCGCGACGTGGTGATCTCCACCGGTGACAAGGACATGGCGCAACTGGTCTGCCCGCACGTTACGCTGGTCAATACCATGACTGGAAGCGTCTACGATGCCGATGGCGTAAAGGAGAAGTTCGGTGTCGGCCCTGAGCTGATCATCGACTACCTGGCCCTGATGGGCGACAAGGTCGACAACATCCCCGGCGTACCCGGCGTGGGTGAAAAAACCGCCCTCGGCCTGCTGGTCGGCGTTGGCGGCGGCCTCGACGTGCTCTACGCCAACCTCGACAAGGTCCCCGAGCTGCCGATTCGCGGCGCCAAGGGCCTGCCGGCCAAGCTCGAAGAACACCGCGAGATGGCCTACCTGTCGTATCAGCTGGCGACCATCAAGACCGACGTGCCGCTGAATATCGAGATCGAATCGCTGCATCCCGGCGAGCCGGATCAAGCTGCATTGGTCGAGCTGTACGGCCAGCTGGAGTTCAAGAACTGGTTGGACGAACTGCTGCGGCAGAACAAGTCGCTGGCGGCCAAGGCTGCTGCGCCGGCTGGCGATCTGTTCGCCGAACCTGCTGGTGAAGCCGCCGAAGAGGCCGCTGAACCCGCACCGGCAAGCATCGGTGATTATCAGCTTGTGCTGGAACAGGCGCAGTTCGATGCCTGGCTGCAGAAGCTGGAGCAGGCCGAGCTGATCGCCTTCGACAGCGAGACCACCAGCATCGACGCTCAGCAGGCGCAACTGGTCGGCCTGTCCTTCGCGGTCAAGGCTGGCGAGGCTGCCTACGTGCCGCTGGCGCATAGCTACATGGGCGTGCCGCAACAACTCGATCGCGATGCTGTGCTCAAGGCGCTGAAACCGATTCTCGAGGACCCGGCCAAGGCCAAGGTCGGCCAGCACGCCAAGTACGACATCAACGTCCTGGCTAACGCCAGCACACCGATCATGGTGCAGGGCGTGGCCTTCGACACCATGCTCGAATCCTATGTGCTGGACTCCACCGCCACCCGCCACGACATGGACAGCCTGGCGCTGAAGTACCTGAACCACAGCACCATTCGCTTCGAAGACATCGCCGGCAAGGGCGCCAAGCAACTGACCTTCGACCAGATCGCTCTGGAGCAGGCCGGCCCCTACGCCGCCGAAGATGCCGACGTGACCTTGCGTCTGCATCAGGAGCTTTGGGGACGCCTCGAAGCCGTGCCCTCCTTGGCCAAGGTGCTGCGCGAAATCGAGATCCCGCTGGTGCCGGTGCTGGCGCGCATCGAGCGCAACGGCGCGTTGGTCGACGCCAAACTGCTTGGCGAGCAAAGTGTCGAGCTGGGCGAAAAACTGGTGGAGCTGGAGCGCAAGGCCTTCGAAATCGCTGGCGAGGAATTCAACCTCGCCTCGCCCAAACAGCTGGGCGTGATCCTCTACGAGAAACTCGGTTATCCGGTGATCAGCAAGACCGCCAAGGGTCAGCCCTCCACCGCCGAGGCGGTGCTCGCCGAGCTGGCCGAGCAGGACTACGAGCTGCCCAAGGTGTTGATGCAGTACCGCTCCTTGAGCAAGCTCAAGAGCACCTACACCGACAAGCTGCCGGAACAGATCAACCCACGCACCGGGCGTATCCATACCAGCTATCACCAGGCAGTGGCCGCTACTGGCCGCCTGTCCTCGAGCGACCCGAACCTGCAGAACATCCCGATCCGCACCGCCGAAGGAAGGCGTATCCGCCAGGCCTTCGTCGCGCCCAAGGGCTACAAGATGATGGCCGCGGACTACTCGCAGATCGAGCTGCGCATCATGGCCCACCTGGCCAAGGACAAAGGCCTGCTCGATGCCTTCCACCATGACCTGGACGTGCACAGGGCCACTGCTGCCGAGGTGTTCGGCGTGGCGCTGGAAGAGGTGACCAGCGACCAGCGGCGCAAGGCCAAGGCCATCAACTTCGGCCTGATCTACGGTATGAGCGCCTTCGGCCTGGCCAAGCAGATCGATGTCGAACGCAAAGAGGCGCAGGCCTACATCGACCGCTACTTCGCCCGTTACCCGGGGGTGCTGACCTACATGGAAAGCACCCGCGCGCAGGCTGCCGAGCAGGGCTATGTCGAGACGGTATACGGCCGTCGCCTGTACCTGCCGGAAATCCACGCGCAGAACCAGGCCATGCGCAAGGGCGCCGAGCGCGCGGCGATCAACGCACCGATGCAGGGCACGGCGGCGGACATCATCAAGCGCGCGATGATCGCCGTGGACGGCTGGCTGCAGGACAGCGGCATCGACGCTCGCATCATCCTGCAGGTGCACGACGAACTGGTGCTGGAGGTACGCGAGGAACTGATCGACGAGGTCAGCGCCAAACTCAAGAGCCTGATGAGTGGTGCCGCCGACTTGGACGTACCGCTGTTGGTGGAAGTGGGTGTCGGCGCTAATTGGGACGAAGCGCATTAAGCCCCGTCGCCGCGGCGTAAAGCCGCGGCCGCTCTAGCTTTGGGGTTTCAGGGAATCAAAAGGTGCTTTCTTATTGCAAATGGTTTTTAAGAAGGCGATGAACTTTCCGCAAACCCACCCGGTCAGAGTTCATGAATGGCCGCAAAGCCCTTCAATGCTCCTTTGTTGTGTTAAGTGTTGGCAGACATCTGAACCCCGCCCTAGCGGTTCAGACCTTGAACCCCGAACTTCTCCCTCCCCATACGAAGCTCGGGGTTTTTTTTGCCCAAAAAAGTTGCCGCTAGCGGCATTCTGATGACCCTCTCCCTCTGGGAGAGGGTGCCCGAAGGGCGGGAGAGGGTGCTTACGCGCTCATTACTGCAGCTCCGTAGGGGGCGCCGCGCGCACCGAGTACTCCCTACGATCTCGGTGCGCACAGCGCACCCTACGACTCATTCCTCGGCGTCTTCTTCATCCTCTTCCGGCAACAGATCCAACCAGCCGGCCAGCACCATCTGTGCTTCCTCCACGCCCATGCGCTTGGGCGCCGAGAACAGCTGGATGCTGATGCCCTCGCCCCACTGCTTGTGAATTTCCTGGCGCACCTTGAGCAGCGCGGTCTTCGCCGCGCCGAAGGCCAGCTTGTCGGCCTTGGTCAGCAGGATATGCAGCGGCATGCCGCTGGCCACCGACCAGTCCAGCATCATGCAGTCGAACTCGGTCAGCGGATGACGGATATCCATCATCAACACCAGGCCGCTCAAGCTCTCGCGGCTGCCCAGATACGCTTCCAGATGTTTCTGCCAGTGCAGCTTGAGCGGGATTGGCACCTTGGCATAACCGTAGCCGGGCAGGTCGACCAGGCGGCGCTCGTCGTCCAGGCGGAAGAAATTGAGTAGCTGCGTGCGCCCGGGGGTTTTCGACGTTCGCGCCAGACTGGCATGGGTCAGGGTATTGAGCGCGCTCGACTTGCCGGCGTTGGAACGGCCGGCGAAGGCGACCTCCAGGCCGCTGTCCTCGGGGCACTGATCGACCTTGGCGGCACTGATGAGGAAGCTAGCCTGCTGGCACAGACCGATAATGGGATTTTTCGGGAGCATGGGGTATCCGGTGGTTACCTCAATCCGCAGAGAGGGTGTCTACAAATGGCTGCGCGCGGCCATGCTGCGTTGGAATCAACCTCAAAATGCTCATGTACTACTCGTACACTCCGCTTTTTCGGCTGACTCCGCCTTGCCTGACCTTCGCTCGCTGCTTTGTAGACACCCTCTTGACCGTTCGAGGGATTGCGACATTTCCGCGCACCTGCTGCGCTCCAGAGGGAGCGGCAGGGGGCGTCGTTTCCGTTTCAGTGTTGCCAGTATATAATGCCGCAGATTTTGTGTGCGCTTTGTCCCACCCGCAGGAACCCAATTGCCGGGAGCGATTACATCTCTGCTCGATAGAAAGCAGGACGCTCCCAACCCTGATGAGGTTGATCTGATGAAGAAAATGCTGCTTGCTGCTGCCGTTATGATGTTGTCGTTCAACGGCTATGCTGCTCAGGATCCGCAAGCTGTGTATGACCGTTCCTGTGGTGTATGCCACAACGGCCAGATTCCCACGGCGCCCCAGAAGGGCGACAAGGCCGCATGGGAGCCGCGTCTGGCCAAGGGCATGGATACACTGGTGCAGAGCGTCACCAATGGTTTGAATGCCATGCCGCCGCGCGGCCTGTGCATGGACTGCTCGGCCGAGGATTACCAGGCGGTCATCAAGCTGATGACCGAGTGAGTAAGCCCGCTCGATAACCCTTTCTCTTTTAGCCGTAATTGGATTAGCTGATGAACAAAGTACTCGTGAGTCTGCTGTTGACCCTGGGCCTCACTGGCGTGGCACAGGCTGCTGGCGATGCCGAAGCCGGTCAGGGCAAAGTCGCTGTCTGTGGTGCCTGTCATGGCGCCGATGGCAACAGCCCTGCACCAAACTTCCCCAAGCTGGCCGGTCAGGGCGAGCGTTACTTGCTCAAGCAGCTGCACGACATCAAGTCCGGTGCCCGTCCGGTGGTCGAGATGACCGGCATGCTGGATAACCTCAGCGATCAGGACATGGCTGACATCGCCGCTTACTTCGCCAGCCAGAAGATGAGCGTAGGTGCTGCCGATCCCAAGCTGGTCGAACGTGGTGAAGCGTTGTTCCGCGGCGGCAAGCTGGAAGAAGGCATGCCGGCTTGCACCGGTTGCCACTCGCCTGACGGCGCTGGTCTGGCTGCCGCTGGCTTCCCGCACCTGGGTGGTCAACACGCTCAGTACGTGGCCAAGCAGCTGACCGACTTCCGCGAGGGTGACCGCACCAACGACGGTGACGCGATGATCATGCGTGCCATTGCGGCCAAGCTGAGCAACAAGGATATTGAAGCTGTGTCCAGCTTCATCCAGGGTCTGCACTAAGAAGTTTTGTTAAGCGACCACTGTTGCAGTTGGTAAGACAAAGGGTGGCCACGGCCACCCTTTTTCATAGGCGCCATGGCTACAATGGGCGGAACCGGCCCAGCGGTAGCGAGTCATAGTCTCGAATCGCCACTAGGGCGACGCTTATCCAGTCGAGGAGTACCCCCATGCGTAACCTGATTTTTGGCGCCGCTCTGGCGATCAGCAGCCTGTTCGGCCTTGCTGCCCATGCCGAACCGGTAGCCGGCCAGCAGTATGTCGAGCTGAAGAGCCCGGTGCCGGTGTCCAAACCTGGCAAGGTCGAAGTGGTGGAGCTGTTCTGGTACGGCTGCCCGCACTGCTATCAGTTCGAAGCTACCCTCAACCCCTGGGTCGAGAAGCTGCCGGAAGACGTCAATTTCGTGCGCGTGCCGGCGCTGTTCGGTGGCATCTGGAACGTGCATGGCCAGGCGTTCATCACCCTGGAAAGCATGAAGGTCGAGCACAAGGTGCATGACGCCGTGTTCACCGCCATCCACCAGGAGAAGAAGAAGCTGGCCTCGGCTGAAGAGTTCGCCGACTTCGTCGCCACCCAGGGCGTTGATCGCGATGCCTTCCTCAAGACCTTCAATTCCTTCGCGGTCAAAGGCCAGATGGAAAAGGCCAAGAAGCTGGCCATGGCTTACCAGATCACTGGCGTACCGGTGATGGTTGTCGGTGGCAAGTATCGCTTCGATCTGGGCTCGGCCGGTGGCCCGCAACAGACCCTGCAGGTCGCTGACCATCTGATCGCCAAGGAGCGCGAGGCGCTCTAAGCGGCCTCAGGCGCGAAGCATGCTGCGCCGCTGGCGAAAGACACGTGCGGTTGGTCTGTGCGATCCACAGATCAACCCGCACTGCTCGCCCGAGAGCGATTGGCCAGCCGATGGCCTCCTGCGTCTGCTCAGTTTCAACGTCCAGGTCGGCATCAACACCCAGCGTTACCACCACTACCTGACCCGCAGCTGGCAGCACCTGTTGCCTCATGCCGGGCGTGCCGGCAACCTGCAGCGCATCGGTGATCTGCTCGCCGACTTCGATCTGGTGGCGTTGCAGGAGGTCGATGGTGGCAGCCTGCGCTCGGGCTACATCAATCAGGTCGAGTACCTGGCCCAGCAGGGCGCCTTTCCCTACTGGTATCAACAGCTCAATCGCAATCTCGGGCGCTTCGCCCAGCACAGCAATGGCGTGCTCAGCCGCTTGCGGCCTACCCTGCTGGAAGATCATCCGCTCCCCGGTCCGCCTGGGCGTGGTGCGATTTTCCTGCGTCTCGGTGAGGGCGAGCACGCGCTGGGCGTGGTGATGATGCATCTGGCGCTGGGTGCGCGCACCCGTACGCGGCAACTGGCTTACATTCGTGAGCGCGTCAGTGAGTTTCGCCACCTGGTGCTGATGGGCGACATGAACACCCATGCTGTAGATCTGCTGGAGAACTCCCCGCTGCGCGACCTCGGCCTGATCGCGCCGCAGGTCGAGGCAACCTTTCCCAGCTGGCGACCGCAGCGCTGTCTCGATCATATCCTGCTCAGTTCCGAGCTCGAACTGGGGCGCGTCGATGTGCTCAGTCAGCCGATTTCCGATCACCTTCCCGTGGCCGTGGAAATCCGCCTGCCGGAAGCACAGAATGCTGCGCAGATGCCTATGCTGAACACGCCATCTCCCGAGTAAGCCGTATGAGCGATGACGCGCAACGCTGGAAAGACAAATACCTGAGTAGCCTGGAGCAGCAGGAAAAGCTCGACCGCCGGTGGGAGTCGCGCCTGGATCTGCTGCGCCGTGGTCTGGTGCGCAGCAGCCTGGCCGCCGAGGGCGCGGACAAGGCGGTCGATCAATGCATGCAGGAAATGCGCGAAATCCTTCGTCGCGACGATATGGACGCAGCATTGGGCGGCCTTATTCCGCGCCTGGAAAAGGCCGTGCTGGATTCCGAGCAGCGCCGTCAGCAGCGCGCTGGCGAGGCTGCGGCTGCGTTGGCGAGCCTGATCGAGCAACTGCAACGTCTGCAGCCGCCGCGCGAGGTGCGCAAGGCGCTCAAATCGCTGGGCAAACAGCTAGAGGACGCCACCACTCATCAGTATCTGCTGCCGGCGCTGCTCAGCCAGCTGAGCAACCTGCAGGGGCAGGCGCTGACCGTTCTGCAGGCTCCGGTGCAGGAGCAACCGGGCCTGCTCCAGCGTCTGTTCGGTTCGCGCGGCGAGACCAGCGAAAGCACTGCGCAGGCGCCGGGCAGTGTCACCGAGGCCACTGGCGTTGCCGAGGAGCCTGCAGCAGAGTTGACGCCAACGCCAACGCCAACGCCAACGCCAACGCCAACGCCAACGCCAACGCCAACGCCAACGCTGGCGGCCGTAGCGGTAGCGAACGAGCCACCTCCCAGTGTCTCCAACGTTGCCAGCGTGTCAGCCCGGCACCAGGTCCAAGACCTCTCGCCTGTACTCGACAGCCTGCCGCTGCCGCCGGGTCTGGTACGGCAGGAGCAAGCCGGCGACAGCCCGTTCTCGTTGCCCAGCAGCGAACCCGGATACAGCGCAGTGGCGCCGCATATCGCCAGCAGTCTGCGTAATCTGCTCGACGAACTCGAACTGCCGGCGCGCCATCTGCCGCAGGGTGACGCGCTGCGCCTGCGACTCGAGGGCAATCTCAACTGGTACGAGCTGGTGCCGGTGCTGGATGATCTGGCCGTGCTGGTGCTTGCCGTCACCGATAGCGGCCAGCGCGAGTTTGCCGGCTATCTCAAGCAACTCAACGAGCGCCTGGCTGCCTTCATCGAAACCCTCAGCGAGGCGCACGAGGGCTACAGCGCGTCAGTGGAGAATGCGCGCAGTTTCAACCAGCAACTGCGGGATCAGGTCAGCGATCTGCAGAACAGCGTGCAGGAAGCTGCCGATCTGGAATCGCTCAAGCAGGCTTTGGAACAGCGCCTGGAAGGGCTCTTGCAAAGTGTCAGCAGTCATCAGCGTCAGCGCGACAGCAGTGAAGACGACGTGGCCGAGCGGCTGCAGGGCCTGGTCAAGCGTGTCGCCGAGATGGAGCAGGAAGCGCAGCAATTTCGCGAGCATATCGAGGAGCAGCGACAGAAGTCCTTGCTGGACCCCCTGACTGGGTTGCCCAACCGTGCCGCCTGGAGCGAGCGTCTCGACCTGGAAGTCGCTCGTCGCCAACGCTATGGCGGCCAGCTGTTGTTGGCGGTGCTGGACGTCGATCACTTCAAGCGGATCAACGACGGCTACGGCCACCTGGCAGGTGATCGAGTGCTGAAGATCATCGCCGGGGAGCTCAGCAAGCGTTTGCGCAAGACCGACTTCATCGCCCGTTTTGGTGGCGAGGAGTTCGTTCTGCTGATTCCTGCAACACCGCTGGAGGGGGGTGTCCAGCTTCTGGAAACCCTGCGCGCGGCAATCGAGGCCTGCCCGTTCCACTTCAAGGGTGAGCCGGTGACCATCACCTTCTCCGCCGGTATCGCCGAGTTTCGCAATGGCGAGGCGACCGAGGTCACCTTCGAACGTGCCGACCAGGCGCTATATCGCGCCAAGGGCGCGGGGCGTAACCGAGTCGAACAGGCTGCCTGATCCCGTCTACGTCGAGCCGCAGCGGCAGGCGCCGCGGCTCCCGTACGAACCACTCACTCCTTCTAGGATGTTGCCTCGGCCGGGTCCCTGCTGGTTGCTCCAGCGGTTCGTGCCCGTGGCGCGTGATCGTCCTCCTCCTGCAGCGGCACCTCGTTGCCCTGAGCGTCGTACAGCTTGCCGCCGATGAAGTGGTCGCCATCGTGCAGGGCGGCGATGTCGCGGTAGCGCAGGCTGCGCTCGGTGCCTGCGACGAATACCGACTGCTGATCCGAGTTGCCGGCGGTGAAATGGTTGAACAGCAGGTTGAGTAGGATCGCCATGATCGCCGCCGAGCTGATGCCGGAGTGGAAAATGGTTTCGAACCAGGCCGGGAAGTGATGGTAGAAGCTGGGCATGGCGATGGGGATCATGCCGAAGCCGATGGAGGTAGCGACGATCACCAGGTTCATGTTGTTGCGGTAGTCGACCTTGGCCAGGGTGCGGATGCCGCTGGCGGCAACGGTGCCGAACAGCACGATGCCGGCACCACCAAGCACCGAGGTCGGCACTGCGGCGATCACTCGGCCCATGATCGGCAGCAAGCCGAGGGTGACCAGAATCAGCCCGCCGGTGGCGACCACGTAGCGGCTCTTCACGCCAGTCACGGCAACCAGGCCGACGTTCTGGGCGAAGGCGCTCTGGGTGAAGGAGCCGAATAGCGGCGCAACGACACTGGCGATCATGTCCGCGCGCAAACCGTTGCCGAGGCGTCTGGAGTCGACCTTGGTGTCGATGATGTCGCCGACGGCGAGGATGTCGGCCGAGGTTTCCACCAGGATCACCATCACCACGATCAGCATCGAGATGATCGCGGCCACCTCGAACACTGGCATGCCGAAATGTAGCGGTGCCGGAAAGGCCAGCACCGGCCCTTCGCTGACCTTGGAAAAATCGGCCATGCCGAATGCCACCGCCACCAGGGTGCCGATCACCATGGCCAGCAGGATCGACAGGCGCGAGATGGTGGCGCTGCCGACCTTGCTCAGCAGCAGCACGGTGGTCAGGGTGAAGGCGGCCAGGCCGATGTTGGCCATGCTGCCAAAGTCGGCTGCACTGCTGTTGCCGCCCATGGCCCAGCGCGCGGCGACAGGCATCAGCGTCAGGCCGATGGTGGTGATGACGATGCCGGTCACCAGCGGTGGGAAGAACTTGGTGATCTTGGAAAAGATCGGCGTGATCAGCAGCCCGATCGCCGCTGCGCCTATCACCGCGCCGAATACCACCGGCAGCCCGCCTTCACCGCCATTGGCGCCGACTATCGCCACGATGGTGGCGACGCTGGCGAACGACACGCCCTGCACCAGCGGTAACTGACAGCCGAAGAACGGCAAGCCGATGGTCTGCAGCAAAGTGGCAGCGCCACCGACGAAAAGCGAGGCGGCGATCAGCAGACCGATATCGGCAGGCGACAGACCGGCCGCCTGGCCGACGATCAGGGGTACCGCGACGATGCCGCCGTACATGGTCAGTACGTGCTGCAGGCCGTAGAGCAGATTGGAGCCGAGGCCGAGGTTCTCGTCCTCGGGGCGCTGGGTGGTGGAGGTCATGGGAAAGCTACTCGCTGTTGTTCTTGTGCGGTCAATGTAGACATTTTGTTGTCACATTGGCTACTACTTTGTATACATTTTTTCGAGTGTTGTTTCCTGGAACCATTACGGCGCTAATGGTCATAAAATTTCCACGCGCGCTGAAGATGCTCGAATCTGACCGTGGCCCCGACTCGCGAGGCGACCCCCTAAGGCCCTAGACTATGCGCACTAGCCACCGGAGACGCCCATGGACATCTTCAGCATTGCCGTGCTGATCTTTTTGGTCACCGACCCTTTCGGCAATATCGCCATCTACATTGCCGCGCTGAAGAACGTCGAGCCGCGCAGACGGTTGTGGATCGCCGCGCGCGAACTGCTGTTCGCCCTTGGCCTGTTGCTGCTGTTCCTCACCTTTGGTGACAAATTCCTCACCAGCCTCGGGCTGTCACGCGAGGCAACCGCGATTGCCGGCGGTATCATCCTGTTCGTCATCGCCATGCGCCTGATCTTTCCCAGCCCGCAGGGCCTGCTCGGCGACGTGCCGGATGGCGAGCCGATGCTGGTGCCGTTGGCCACGCCAGCGGTCGCCGGACCTTCAGCGCTTGCGGTGCTGATGACTCTGCGCAATACCCACACCGGGCCGCTCTGGGAGCTCTACCTGGCGGTCATCCTGGCCTGGGCGGCGACGGCATTCATTCTGTTGCAGGCTTCGTTCCTGCAGCGTTTTCTCGGTAATCGCGGGTTGATGGCGGTAGAACGATTGATGGGCATGCTGTTGATCATGCTCAGCGTCGACATGCTGCTGGACAACCTGCAAAGCGTATTCGGTCACGCATGAAGTCTCTTTGCCTTGCCCTCGTCCTTGTTCTGCTTGCCGGTTGCACCGGTGGTCTACGTATCGATGACAGTCACACCGCGACCGGTCAGAACAGCCGGGTGCAATACGTCGTGTTGCACTACACCTCTGCTGACCTGCAACGCTCGCTCGATCTGCTGACGCAGACCGAGGTGAGCAGCCACTACCTGATCGGTGATGCACCGCCAACCGTCTACCGCCTGGTTGACGAGAACCGCCGTGCCTGGCACGTCGGCGTCAGCGAGTGGCAGGGGCGAACCTGGCTCAACGCTTCGACCATCGGCATCGAGCTGGTCAATCAGGGGTACTACCAGACGCCAGCGGGGCGCTACTGGCAACCTTTCGCGCCGCAGCAGATCGACACCCTGATCGTGCTGCTCAAGGACATCGTCAAGCGTCACCAGCTACCGCTAGGCTCGATCATCGCGCACAGCGATGTGGCGCCGCAGCGCAAGGTCGATCCGGGCCCGCTGTTCCCCTGGAAGCGTCTGGCCGATGAGGGCCTGGTGCCCTGGCCGAACGAGGACGCCGTGGCGCGCCAACAGGCGCTGTTCAGCACCAGTCTGCCCAGCGTGCAGTGGTTCCAGAAGCAGTTGGCGCAAAATGGCTACACGGTGCCGCAGCACGGTGAGCTGGATGAGGCGACGCGCAATGTCATCGCCGCCTTCCAGATGAAGTATCGCCCGGCCAACTACGACGGCCAGCCGGATGCCGAAACTGCAGCGCGGTTGCTGGTGCTCAATCTGCAGGCGGCAGGATAGAGCTCAGCTAGGCGTGGTGCCGATCAGCCGAGAGTCGGCCAGCGCTGCGCTGCGATGAACGATGGCGGCCTGGTATTCGGGGTCCGCGAGCATGCTCAAAAAGGCTGCTGACGAGGGATAGCGCACCAGCAGAAGCAGATCCCACTGCTCTTGCTTCGGTGCGATCAAAGCCAGGTGGACGTCTGCCATCACCTGCACCTCACCACCCACTTCACGGACCTTGCTCAGCGCGGTGCGGCTGTAGCGCGCATAGGCTTCGCGCCCGCTGCAGGGTGCGTGGGGACTGTCTGCGCCATACGCAGCTTGGCTGTTGAAGCGCAGCAGATTGAGCATGAGGATCGGCGTATCACTGGGCATGCGCTCGGCGAACGCCAGCAGATCCTCGCGGGCAGGGTTGATGCTGGGCATGCACGTTCCTCGGCTGGCGTTTTTCCTGAGCCTCACGCCTGAAGCCGAGTGCGGCAAGTGCTATCGATCCGCCTGATAGCCGATCATCTGCTCAGCATGGTGCTGCGCTACGGTTGCTGTACTGGCAGGTCGATCAGCGTGGGCCAGGTTGGAAATCACGCGCATCACGCGCCCAGACGTCCAGCACCGGTTTGAGATCTTCCAGGGTCAGTTGCGTGCTGCTGTTCTCCAGCGTCAGGCCGTGCCCCTTGCGCACTACACGCAGCACCGGTTCGCTGGTGCGGGCATCGAGGCCCTCCAGCTCGATGAAGATGGTGCTGTCGCGGTCACGGGTGCCTGCGGCTGTGGTTGCCGCAGCGAGTACCAGGGCGACAGGAATCACTTCATAGGCCTTGAGCCCTTCGGTGGAAACCGTCACGCCGGTGATCGCGCTGCGCAGTACCAGGCTGTCCATGGTCGGTTCTTTGACCACCGTCATGCGCCCCTGCAACTCACGGATCAACGCCTGATGCAGATAATCACGGACACTTTCCAGCGTTTGCGCGCTGACCTGATCGCTGGGAACTGGCTCTGGATAGAAGGTCGGCTTCTCCACATACACCGCCGTGTAGCGCTCGCTCCTGAACTGCGGCGAAATCCAGCGCAGCACCGGTGCGCCAGTGGCTGAAGTGGCTGGTTGAAGCTGGGAGTAGTCGGCGAGGTAGCCGGAGAACTGTGTGGGTTTGGTGGTCTGGCTGGCGCAGCCGCTGAGCAGCAGCGCAGTGAGTAGAGCCAGGCAAAGCGGGTTGGCGTAACGCATCGGCGGACTCTCCTGTCCAGGGACCTGCAATCAGCCTAGATGCCGCTTCGTCAGCCCGCCAGTTCGCTCAATCGTTGAGCAAGAAGCTTGAAGTCATAGGGTTTTACGATGCTTTCGGTGGGCGCCGCGCTGTCGCGGGCGCGCACTTCTTCGAGCAGTTCGCGTTCGTAATAGCCGCTGGCGAACAGCACCGGCAGGGTCGGTCGCAACTGGCGCGCGGCCTCCACCAGTTCGCGTCCGTCCATCCCGGGCAGACCGATGTCGCTCATCAGCAGATCGAAGTGCTGTTCGCTGCGCAGCCGTTCCAGGGCGCTGTGCCCGTCGCGCAGGGCAAGGACGCGATAGCCGAACTCCCCGAGGACTTCAGCGGTGAGTTGGCGTACGACATCGTCATCCTCGACCAGCAGGATGGTCTTGGTACTGGCGCAGTCGATTTCGGTCATGGGGCTCTCTGTTTCAGCGCGCAGAATGCGCGAATGTTTGGCAAACTTCGGAGTCGGTGCGCGGTCAGTGTGCCATACGCCTTCCCCGGACAGATAAGAACAAGCGAGACAATCATCGAATGGACGTCCCAATGTCGAATGAGTCCGCAATGGACGAAAAAGGGTTTCGCCGGATTCTCAACCGTAACGTCGGGCTGCCGCTCGGCCTGGGGCTGGTCGGCGCGCTGTTCTTCGCGCTGTTGATCGGCTACCTGCTCAATGTGATCCGCTGGGTTGAACACACCGACCAGGTGCTCAACAGAGCCAGCGAGGTGTACAAGCTGACGCTGGACCTGGAAACCGGCATGCGCGGCTTCCTGCTCAGTGGTGACGAGGACTACCTCGCGCCCTACGAGCAGGCGCGCGGCAAGTATCGTCCGCTGACCGAGCAGCTCATCGGCATGGTCGGCGACAACCCGCCACAGGTGCAGCGGCTCGAACGCCTGCTGGCGTTGCAGGAGCAGTGGGATCTGTTCGCCCAGGAGGTCATAGGCAGCCGCCGTGACGGTGGCAATTACCTGGCCGAAGTTGGGCGCGGGCGTGGCAAGAACCTCACCGATGGAATGCGCCGTGAGCTCGACACCTTCATCAACAGCGAACGCGAGCTACGGCGGCAGCGCAATGCCGAAGTAAGCAGCACCACGCTCTGGGGGGCCGGTATCTATCTGGTGGTCAGCATCCTGTTCAGTGCCCTGTTGGCGCTGTTCGGTCGCCGTGAGCTGATGAATCTCTCGCAGACCTATTCACAGGCGATGGCCAAGCAGTCCGATTACGCCGATGAGCAGCGTCGCCGTGCCTGGCTGGGCGGCGGCCAGACCCTGCTGGCCGAGCGTCTACTCGGCCAGCCGCAGGTGCAGGAATTGGCCGATCGCTCCCTTGAGTTTCTCGCCGAGTATCTCAATTGCGTGGTGGCCGCCCTGTATCTGCGCGATGCCCAGACGGGCGACCTCACGCGCGTTGCCGGCTATGGCTTCAGCGAGGACGCCAGCCTCAAGGAGCATTTCTACCGCGGTGAGGGGCTGATCGGACAGGCTGCTCGTGGCCGTCGTCTGGTCTGTCTGGATGATCTGCCGGCGGATTACATCAAGGTCGCTTCGAGTCTCGGCGAAGGCCAGCCAGTGAGCGTTGCCCTGGTGCCGCTGCAGTCCGAAGATCGCGTCAACGGTGTGGTCGAATTGGCCTTCATGCGTGTACTGGAGCCGCGTGAGCGCGAGTTCCTCGAGGCCATCGCCAGCAATGTCGGGATGGCACTTGAAGCGGCGCGCTATCGCCAGCGTCTGCAAGAGGTGCTCGGCCAGACTCAGCAACTCAACGAGGAACTGCAGACCCAGCAGGAAGAGCTGCGTGCCGCCAACGAGGAGCTGGAGCAGCAGGCGCGCGTGCTAAAGGAGTCTCAGGCGCACCTGGAAACCCAGCAGGCCGAGCTGGAGCAGACCAACGAGAAGCTCTCCGAGCAGGCGCAGACACTGGCCGACCAGCGCGACGAGCTGGACCAGCGCAACACCACCCTCGGCCGCATCCAGGCGCAGCTGGAAGAGCGTGCCGAGGAGCTGCAGCGCGCCAGCCGCTACAAGTCCGAGTTCCTTGCCAACATGAGCCACGAGCTGCGCACGCCGCTCAATAGCTCGCTGATTCTGGCCAAGCTGCTGGCGGAAAACGGCAACGGCAATCTCAACGACGAACAGGTCAAGTTCGCCGAGTCGATCTACTCGGCTGGCAACGATCTGCTCAACCTGATCAACGACATTCTCGACATCGCCAAGGTCGAGGCCGGCAAGCTCGAGATACGCCCCGAGCGCACGCCGCTGGCAAGCCTGCTCGAAGGCTTGCGGGATGTGTTCGTACCGCTGGCGGGCGAGCGCAGCCTGAGTTTCGAGATCGAACAGCAGGGCGAGCTGCCGCAGGTGCTGTTCACCGACCGCCAGCGCGCCGAGCAGATCCTGCGCAACCTGTTGTCCAACGCCTTCAAGTTCACTGACCGCGGCGGCGTGACTCTCAGCGTATCGCGGCAGGATGACCATTACCTGGCCTTCGCCGTGCGCGATACCGGCATTGGCATCGCTGCGGATCAGCAGCAGGCGATCTTCGAGGCCTTCCGCCAGGCCGATGGCACCACCAATCGCCGTTATGGCGGTACTGGCCTGGGGCTGTCCATCTCGCGTGACCTGGCCGGGTTGCTCGGAGGCTCGATCACGGTCAGCAGCGTGCCGGGCGAGGGCAGTACCTTCACCCTGCTGCTGCCCGAGCGCTTGGTCGAGGGCGCTGCCCCGAGCCAGCCGATTGCCGCGCCTCTGGTGGTGGCTGAGCCGCCACTGCCGGTCGCCGCTGTCGCTGCCGCCCCGGCGATGCCGCGAGCGCCAGCGCCTTTCGCCGATGACCGCGAGCACCTCGACGAGCGTGGCGGCCGCCGCGTGCTGGTGGTCGAGGACGAAGTGCGCTTTGCCCGCATCCTCTTCGATCTGGCTCACGAGCTGGGCTACGCCTGTCTGGTGGCTACCTGCGCCGATGAAGGCCTGGAACTGGCGCGGCAGTACCGCCCGGATGCCATCCTGCTCGACATGCGCCTGCCCGACGGCTCAGGCCTCGGTGTGCTGCAACGGCTGAAGGATGATCCGCAGACCCGTCATATCCCTGTGCATGTGGTCTCGGTAGAGGATCAGAGCGAGGCCGCGCTGCACCTGGGGGCGGTTGGCTATGCGCTCAAGCCCACCAGCCGCGATCAGCTCAAGGAAGTCTTCGGCAGGCTCGAGGCCAAGCTCAATCAGCAGGTCAAGCGTGTACTGCTGGTCGAGGACGACCCGCTGCAACGCGACAGCGTTGCCCGCCTGATCAGCGACGAAGACATCGAGATCACCGCCGTCGCACTGGCTGGCGATGCGCTGGAAAAGCTGCGCGACACGGTGTTCGACTGCATGATCATCGACCTCAAGCTGCCCGACATGCAGGGCAACGAGCTGCTGCGGCGCATGGCCGAGGAGGACATCTGCTCCTTCCCGCCGGTGATCGTCTACACCGGGCGCAACCTGACCCGCGACGAGGAAGCCGAGCTGCTCAAGTACTCGCGCTCGATCATCATCAAGGGCGCGCGATCGCCGGAGCGTTTGCTGGACGAGGTCACCCTGTTCCTGCACAAGGTCGAGGCCGAGCTGTCCAGCGAGCACCAGCGCATGCTCAAGACCGCGCGCAGCCGCGACAAGCTGTTCGAGGGCCGGCGCCTGCTGCTGGTGGACGATGACGTGCGCAACATCTTCGCCCTGTCCAGCGCGCTGGAACAGAAGGGCGCCACGGTCGAAGTCGCGCGCAACGGTTTCGAAGCATTGGACAAGCTGCGCGAGCGTGAAGACATCGACCTGGTGTTGATGGACGTGATGATGCCGGAGATGGACGGCTACGAAGCCACCCGGCAGATTCGTCTGGAGGACCGCTGGAAGAACCTGCCGATCATTGCGGTGACGGCCAAGGCGATGAAGGATGACCAGGAGCGCTGCCGCGAGGTTGGCGCCAACGATTACCTGGCCAAACCCATCGACCTGGATCGCCTGTTCTCTCTGATTCGCGTGTGGATGCCCAAGCTGGAGCGTCTGTGATGCCTGACGAAATCGAGCTGCGCCTGCTGATCGAGGCGATCTACCTGCGCTACAGCTACGACTTTCGTGACTACTCGAAAGCCTCGCTCAAGCGTCGCGTGCGTCAGGCGCAGACTCAGCTGGATTGCCCGACCATCTCGGCGTTGCAGGCGCGTATCCTGCACGAGCCGCAGGCGTTCATGCAGCTGCTGCAGTACCTCACCATCCCGGTCAGCGAGATGTTCCGCGACCCCGAATACTTCCTCGCCCTGCGCGAGCAGGTGGTGCCGCTGCTGCACACCTATCCCTCGCTGAAGGTCTGGGTGGCTGGCTGCAGCACGGGCGAAGAGGTGTATTCCCTGGCTATTCTGCTGCACGAGGAAGGCCTGCTGGAACGCACCATGATCTATGCCACCGACATCAATCCGCACTCGCTGGAGAAGGCCGAGCAGGGCATCTTCGCCCTCGACAACCTGCGCACTTACACCCAGAACTACCAGCTGTCCGGCGGCAAGCGGGCGTTCTCCGACTACTACTCGGCGGCCTACGATCGGGTGCTGTTCGACAAGTCGTTGCGCGCCAACGTGACCTTCGCCGATCACAGCCTGGCCACCGACAGCGTGTTCGCCGAAACCCATCTGGTGTCGTGCCGCAACGTGCTGATCTATTTCAACCGCGACCTGCAGGACCGTGCACTTGGCCTGTTCCACGACTCCCTTTGCCACCGCGGTTTTCTCGGTCTGGGCAGCAAGGAAAGTCTGGATTTCTCTGCCTATGCCCGGCAGTTCGAAGCGGTGTCGCGGCCCGAGCGGATTTTCCGCAAGCGATGAGCAGCCAACGGATCAACCTCCGCGGCCAGGTGCGGGCGCCGCTGCAGGCCCTGCTGATTGGCGCCTCGGCCGGTGGTGTCGAGGCGCTGTTGAGCCTACTCGAAGACCTGCCGCCGGACTACCGGCTGCCGGTGGTCTGCCTGCTGCATCAGCCGGATCGCAGCGACAGTCTGCTGGCCGATCTGCTGCAGCGCCGCCTGAAGCTGCCTGCCAAGGAAGCCGAGGACAAGGAGTACCTCAGTGGCGGCGTGGTCTACGTGGCGCCCGCCGGTTACCACCTGTCCATCGAAACTGATCGTAGCTTCTCCCTCAGTCGTGAGGAGCCGCGGCATTTCTCCCGGCCATCGATCGATATTCTTTTCGAGTCCGCTGCCGACGCCTATGGCGAGCAGCTGGCTGCCGCGCTGCTCACCGGCGCCAACGAGGATGGCGCAGCCGGTCTGCTGGCGATCAAACAGGCGGGCGGCCTGACGCTGGTGCAGGAGCCTGCCGACGCGCAGGTGCCCACCATGCCGAATGCCGCGCTGGCCCTGCTGAAACCGGATTTTCTCCTGTCTATCAATGCCATGCGCCTGCTGCTGGCCGAACTGGATGCCCTGCCATGCTGAGGAAGATTGAAGCCAAGGTATTGATCGTCGACGACCTGCCGGAAAACCTGCTGGCGCTGCGTTCGTTGATCCAGAGCGAGGACCGCACCGTGTTCCAGGCCAGCAGCGCCGACGAGGCGCTGTCGCTGCTGCTCGAGCATGAGTTCGCCCTGGCCATTCTCGACGTCAAGATGCCGGGCATGAACGGTTTCGAACTGGCCGAGCTGATGCGCGGCACGGAGAAGACCAAGCATATCCCGATCATCTTCGTCAGCGCGGTCGGCCGCGACATGGACTACGCCTTCCGCGGCTACGAGAGCGGTGCGGTGGACTTCCTGCACAAGCCGCTGTCGCCCTTCGAGGTGCGCAGCAAGGTGGCGATGTTCGTCGAGCTGTACCGCCATCGCAAGGCGTTGAGCATGCAACTGGAGGTGGTCGAGGCGGCGCGTCGTGAGCAGGAGGCACTGCTCGCCGAGCTGCGCGAGACTCAGGGCGAGTTGCAGAAAGCGGTGCAGATGCGCGACGTGTTCATGTCCATCGCCTCGCACGAGCTGCGCACGCCACTCAACGGTCTGATCCTCGACGTGCAACTGCGCCGGCTGCGCCTGGAGCAGGGGCGCATGGATGCCTTCAGCCCGGAAAAGCTGCAGGAGATGGTCAGCCGCGACGAGCGGCAGATCCGCAGCCTGAGCCGCCTGATCGACGACATGCTGGATGTTTCGCGCATTCGCACCGGCAAGCTTTCCGTGCGTCCAGAACCCGGCGACCTCGGCGTGCTGGCTGGCAACGTGGTGGAGAGCCTGGCCGCGCAGTTCACCAATACCGGCAGCCATATCGAGTTGCACGTCGAGGGTCCGGCGCCGGTGATGATGGACGAGTTCCGCATCGAGCAGGTGTTGGCCAACCTGCTGACCAATGCCCTGCGCTACGGTGATGGTAAACCCGTGTCGGTGCGTGTGCGGGTGGTAGACGATATGGCCCGCGGCGAGGTGCGTGACCAGGGCCTAGGCATCTCCGAGGCCGATCAGCGGCGGGTATTCGAGCAGTTCGAGCGCGTCTCCGGAACCAGCGTCGCGCAGGGGCTTGGGCTCGGCTTGTTCATCAGCGAGCAGATCGTCCAGGCCCATGGCGGTCGCATCGAACTCAGCAGTCGCCTCGGCGAAGGCTCCTGTTTCAGCATCCTGCTGCCACTACGCAGCTGATCGTGCAAATTGCACGTGTCGTAATTCATGCATCTTGCAAAGTGCATGGCACAAGGTGTCGATTTTGGTTTTAAGTAATTGATTTATAAGGATATTTTATAGCAATTGATGTTGGCATGAGCGCTGCAGAATCAGTCATGTAAGCCCCCGACTGACCTGCTGATGGAGAAGCGTCATGAACATCGTCCGAGTGAGCCTGTTTTGCGTCGCTGCATTGCTGGTCAACGGGGCTTACGCCAAAGATTTCAGTGGTTCGGCCGGAGCCGTTGCGAAAACGGCCGAGTTCACCCTTTCCAACTCGCCGGTGTGGCAATCGCGCGCTGCTGCACAGCAGGAAGGCTCCGCCGAACTGCGTACCCAGCCCTCCCGCGCTGTCGGAGCCATCGGCGACGATGCGCAGTGGCTGCGCATCTCCAACGAGGGCGACACCGATACCGCCAACCGTGAGCCACGCCCTGCCAATAGCACCCCGCGCTTGGTGTTCTGACCGACAAGGAGTCCTGCCATGTCCAAAAGTGCCGTCCTGTTGTTGATCATGACCCTGTCGAGCCTGGCGGTGTTGTGGCTGAGCCCCGCTCTGGACGAGGGTATCGCCCTGCTGCTCAAGGGTGGCAGCGTCGTCTTTGGTGCGGGCTTTCTGGTCGCGTTGATGGCCGGGCGCCGGATCAAGTTCGACCCGGTGCTGCGCTGAAGCTGATCCCGCGCCAAGGAAACAAGAAAACGCCACGAAGACCGTGGCGTTTTTTATTGCGCGTGAACAGGCCGTTACCCCGGTCGTCTACCTCAGACCGGCAAGCTGAAATAGAAGTTGGCGCCTTCGCCTGGGCGCGAATGAACCCTCAGCTGGCCGCCGTGCAACTGCACGATCTCCCTTGCCAGCGCCAGGCCGAGGCCGACGCCACCCTTGCGCCTGCCGACCTGAACGAAGGGTTCGAAGATCCGCGCCTGTTGTTCGAAGGGGATCCCTTCGCCTTCGTCCTGCACGCTGACGATCACCTGTTCGCCATGGCGACGCGCCTGTAGTCGTATCTTGTCACCCGGGTTGCTGTAGCGCAGGGCATTGTCGGTCAGGTTATCGAGCAGTCGCTGCAGCTGCGCGGCATCGAGCTCAAGCTGCGGCAGGGGCTCGTGGACTTCGCAAAGCACCGTCACCTCGCGCTCCGCGGCTCTCTCGGTAAAACGTTGAGACAGCTGCTGGATCATTTCGCTTAGGTCGCAGGGGCGGCGCTGCAGGGTTTGCACGCCATTCTGGTAGCGCGAGAAGTTGAGCAGGTCGTCGATCAACTGCACCAGGCGGTGCATCTCCTCGTCGACGGTGCGTATCAGTTCCTGCTCGCGTCCGCCTGACGGCAGTGAGAGACGTTCGCGCAGCAGGCTGAAAGCCATATGAATACCGGTGATCGGCGTGCGCAGCTCATGGGAGGCGCGCAGGATGAACTCGCTGCGCACCCGGTCGAAGGCACGTTGCTTGGTGACGTCCCGCAGCACCATCACCGCCCCCGCGCTACCGCCCTCGCGCACCTGTACCGGGGTCAGGGCCCAGGCCAGCAGTCTGGTCTCGCCGTCGCGTTCGATCTGCAGGTCGGCCGGTGGCTCCTGCAGCAGTTCGCCTGCCAGCACCCGGCGCAGCGCCTCGTCCACCGCATGCTCGGGCAACAGCGGGCCGATGGGCTGGCCCACGATTTCGGCCGACCAGGACAGCTGGCGCAGCGCCACCGGATTGGCGTGTTCGATGCTGCCCTGGGTGTCGAGAATGACCAGGCCATCATCGATGCTGTCGAGCACTGCCTTCAGACGCCCCTCGCTGCTGAGCAACTGGTTGAGGTTGCTCGAGTGGTATTCGCGCAGCGCCTCGGTCATCAGGCCGAAGCGGCGGCTCAGCACGGCCAGTTCGAGCACCGGCGATACCGGCAGCACCACGTCATACTTGCCCTGGCCGATTTGGTCGGCGGCTCGTGCCAGCATGTCGATGGGGGCGCCGAAGCGGCGGGCGATGCCGTGGGCAGTGAGTACACCGATCGCCAGTACCGCGAGGCCGATGAGCACCAGCAACCCGGCGATCAGTTGAGAGCGCTCGCCCGCTTTGCTCTCGGCCGAGATGACCCAGTCGACGATCTGATCCTGTTGTTCCAGGAGATGGTTGCGCAGACGCTGGAAGGCCTCGGTGAAGGGTTTGTGAGCACCCAGGTTATGGGGTGTCTGGCCGTCCGGCATAGCGCTACTGGCAGCCTGTTCCATCTCGTCGTAAAGCGCTGCTGCTTGCTCCAGTCCGCTGGCGTAGTCTTTGCCGAGGTTGGCCCTAAGGCCTTCGTCGAAGGTGGCGCGGAACGACTGGCGGATGGCTTCGAGGCGCTGCGCATCGGGCTGCTGAGCGATCAGCACGATCAGTTCGTCGCCCAGGTGCTGGCGCAACTTCTGGCCGATCTGCACGGCGTCGAAGCCGCGCTGGATCAGGTCGCTCTGGCTGCGCGCCATCTGTGTGACGCTGAACAGGCCGAGCAGCAGGCCCAGCAGTGCAACGGTGATCAGCGCGGAGATGCTAAGGAACAGTCGCGTGCGAAGCTTCATCGACAGCTTCATGGAAATCCCGTGGTCAGAGGTTGTACTGCTTGCGTTTGCGGTAGAGGGTCGAGGTATCGATACCCAGCGTCTTGGCCGCCATGTCGAGGGTGTTGCTGCTGGCCAGCACGGCGGCAATATGCGCCTTTTCCAGCTCTTCGAGGCTCATCGCTGCGCCGACACGTACGGCGTTGTTCGGCGCTTCGCCGTTGCCGCCCAGGCCGAGATGGCCAACCTCCACCACGTCGCTCTGGCAGATGATGCTGGCGCGCTCGATGACGTTACGCAGCTCGCGGATATTGCCTGGCCAGTGATAAGCCTGCAGGGCGGTGGCAGCCTCGGGGCTGAAACCGCACGCCGGGCGCCCGTAGTCACTGACGAAGCGGGCGAGAAAGCGTTCGGCCAGGCCCATCACGTCTTCGTGACGTTCGCGCAACGGCGGCAGCTTGAGGGTGATGACGTTGAGGCGGTACAGCAGGTCTTCGCGGAAGCGGCCCTCGCGCACCATTTCGTCGAGGTCCAGGTTGGTCGCGGCGACGATGCGCACATCGGCACGCCGGGTCACCGGATCGCCAACGCGCTCGTACTCCTTGTCCTGAATGAAGCGCAGCAGCTTGGGCTGCAGGGTCAGCGGGAAGTCGCCGATCTCGTCGAGGAACAGGGTGCCACCGTCGGCCTGACTGACGCGGCCCTGGGTGCTTTCGCTGGCACCGGTGAAGGAGCCGCGGGCGTGACCGAACAGCTCGCTTTCCATCAGCTCGGCCGTCAGCGATGGGCAGTTGATGGTCACGCAGGTGCGCTTGGCACGGCGGCTCCAGCCGTGGATGGCACGCGATAGCTCACCCTTGCCGGTGCCGGATTCGCCGAGAATGAGGATGTTGGCGTCGGTAGCGGCGACCTGCCGTGCGGTTTCCAGGATCGCCATCATCGCCGGGCTATGCGAGTCGAGACCGTCCTTGGCCTTGCGTACCTCACCTTCCAGAGCTTCCAGGCGTGCGGCCAGCGTACGCACTTCCAGTTGCTTGGCGGCGGCCAGGCGCAATTGATCGGGGGTGCAGGGTTTGACCAGATAGTCGGCGGCGCCGGCCTGGATGGCATCGACCGCGGTGTCCACGGCCGAGTGGGCGGTGACGATCACCACGCGCATCCAGGGGGCCTGGATGCGCATCTGCGCCAACAGGTCCAGGCCGTTGTCCTCGCCCAGGCGCAGGTCGAGAAAGCACAGGTCGAACACCTGTCGCTGCAGCAGCGCCTCGGCTTGAGTCGCACTGCTGGCACCGGCGACGTCATAGCCTTCGTCTTCAAGGCAGTAACGGAAGGTACGCAGGATTGCCGCTTCGTCGTCCACCAGCAGAATGCGTCCACTGGTTTGCTCTGCAACTGCCATGTATGTGCTCCATCTGACGGGTCAATGCAGCTTAGTCAGGTAAAAACCATGCAAGTTGCACGGCTCGACTGTGCCGATACTGCACCCTGCATGCAGGCAGGGTGCCTTTATTGTTGGTAAATATTTGTTTTAAAAGGGAATTTTAATTTATTCTGACTGGCACGGGGCTTGCGATATTGCCTGTATCGTCTCACGAACAGGAGTGAACTCATGCCCCCGTTCAAGCCTTTGTTACTGGCCGCCGGCACCGCGCTGATGCTCGGTCTGACGCCTGTGGCCAGCCACGCTGCCGAAGGTCAGCTATCAGCACAGCTGGATGCGGCCCGCCAGGAAGGTTCGATCTGGACAGCCTTCGCGCTCAACCGGCACCTCAACCCTTTCAAGCTCGATATCGACGTTGAGGATGGCGTGGCCACCCTCGACGGCAAGGTCGAGAACGATGTTCAGAAAGAGCTGGCCGAGCAGGTGGCGCTGAGCATAGATGGCATCGATTCGGTGGACAATCGCATCGAGGTCAGCAGTGACGCGGTCGAGGGCGATGCGCCGAGCATGGTGCAGCGCCTTGAGGACGCCAGCCTCGCCGCCACGGTGAAGTCCAAGTTGCTGTGGAACAGCAACACCCGCGGCCTGGACATCCAGGTCAAGAGCGAAACCGGCAACATCACCCTCAGTGGTCATGCGCAGACGCCGGCGGCCAAGGAGTTGGCAGGCCAGCTGGCAGCCAATACCGATGGCGTGCGCGAAGTGTTCAACCACCTCAGCATCAGCACTGCCGACAGCAGTAGCAGCGAAGTGCAAACCACACTCGACGAAGCACGCGAGAACATCAGTGACAGCTGGATCACCAGCAAGGTCAAGGCCAGCTTCCTCTACAGCCGCAACCTGGATGCCATGAACATTGCGGTGAACACCGACGACGGTCTGGTCAGCCTGCGAGGCAGCGTGCTGAGCAGTGCCGAGAAGCGCCTGGCGGTCGAGATCGCCCGCAACATTCGCGGTGTGCGTGGTGTCGATGCCGACGCCCTGCGCATCAGCAGCTGAAACTCAAGCAATCCCGGCCACTGGAATGGCCATCAACCCGCAAGTCCCATCGCCAAGGAGTGAATCCATGAGCAGCAAGACCGCACAACTCAACGAACTGATCGAAATCACCCGTGACGGCAAGCGCTTCTATGAGCATGCCCACGAAGAGGTCAAGGACATCCGCCTGCAGGCGCTGTTCCGCGACATGGTGCGCGCCAAGACCGAAGTGATCGACGCCTTGAGCGTCAAGGTCGCGGCCAACCAGAGTGAGCCGGCGTCTGGCGGCACCATGCTGGGCAAACTGCGCCAGTTCTACGCCGACACCCGCGCGACCCTGGCCAAGGATGAGGACGCCACCTACGTCGCGCAGCTGGAGGAAGCGGAAGACCGCATTTTGCATGCCTTCGAAGATGCGCTGGAAAGTGCGGACAATGATGTCCGCGTGCTGCTCGCCGTGGAGATGCCCAAGGTGCGGGCTTGCCACGACCGCATGCGGGCGCTGAAGCAGAACATGCAGTAATCACTGCGGCGCTGTTACGAGCCCCTGCACGCACTGCGTGCGGGGGCTTTTTATTGGGGCTGGGCAGGCCGGGGCGGCAAGTTTGTGTGTTCTTTTGCGCTATTTATATCCGGGCCAAGGTCATTGGCGTGTCGACCTCTCGTCTTGGTTTCGCCCCTCACGGGCGAGTCACTTTCTCTTGCTTGCCCAAGAGAAAGTGACCAAAGAGAAGGGCACCCCGTTCATCCGGCCCCGGCTGCGCCGGGGTTCCCTCGTTCCATCACCGCTCCAGGGGCACGCCACGAAGGGCCATCCCTGGCCCATCGTGGCTCTCGCGACATCCATGTCGCTCAACCCATTCCACGGCGATTCCACTCGGCCTCCTGAAGGGGGCTTTGGCGTCGCCTGCGTGATCGCTGCCTAAGAGCAAAAACACAAACAGACTTCGTCGAGCTTGAGCATGAGGAAATCTTGCAAGCTCGCGCCCCGGTCCCGTCAGGAGGCCGAGTGGAGGTGTTGCATAGGGGAGCGAGCCGCATGGATGCGGCGAGAGGCTTAAAGGGCAGGGACGGCCCTTGTAAGCCGGCCCCCGGAGCGGCACCGGAGCGAGGGACGTTTCGCGCAGCGAAACCCGGATGTCGGGGTGCCCTTCTTTGGCACACCTTTCTTGGGCAAGCAAGAAAGGTGTGGCGCCCGTAAGGGGCGCAACCCAAACGCTCAGTGGACTCGGTAATGGATAGTGCTAAGCCCGTGAGCAATACGCACACAAACTTGCAGTCCGGTATCACTCACACTTTCCCCAAACCATCCGAAGTACTTTCTCTCTGCCCCAATCGAAACTCGTCGACGTTCATTTAACTGTCACATTCGTTTCATAGAGTGGTCACGTGGCCTGCAGATACTTGGGCCCGTTCCATCCAACACTATCCTGCTAGGAGCAAGGCATGAAACTGAAGCGTTTGATGGCGGCCCTGACTTTCGCCGCCGCTGGCGTAAGCGCCGTATCTGCTGTAGCCGCCGTCGACCCGGCTCTGCCGAACTACGAAAAGACTTCCGGTGTGTCGGGCAACCTGTCCAGCGTCGGTTCCGACTCGCTGGCCAACCTGATGACCCTGTGGGCAGAAGAGTTCAAGAAGAACTACCCCAACGTCAACATCCAGATCCAGGCCGCTGGTTCCTCCACTGCGCCACCCGCGCTGACCGAAGGCACCGCCAACATGGGCCCGATGAGCCGTCCGATGAAGGACAGCGAAATCCAGGCCTTCGAAGAGAAGTACGGCTACAAGCCGACCGCCGTTCCGGTTGCCATCGACGCCCTGGCCGTGTTCGTACACAAGGACAACCCGATCAAGTCGCTGTCGATCGAGCAGGTCGATGCGATCTTCTCCAGCACCCGCCTGTGCGGTGGCGACAAGGACATCAAGACCTGGGGTGACCTCGGTCTGACCGGCGAGTGGGCTGGCAAGCCGCTGCAACTGTTCGGTCGTAACTCGGTATCCGGCACCTACGGCTACTTCAAGGAAGAAGCCCTGTGCAAAGGCGACTTCAAGTCCAACGTCAACGAGCAGCCGGGTTCGGCTTCGGTTGTCCAGTCGATCTCCAGCACCCTGAACGCCATCGGTTACTCGGGCATCGGCTACAAGACCTCCAGCGTCCGCGCCGTGCCGCTGTCGAAGAAGGGCGGTGAAGCCTTCGAAGCGTCGGAAGAGAACGCTCTGGCTGGCAAGTTCCCGCTGGCTCGCTTCTTCTACGTCTACGTCAACAAGGCGCCGAACCAGCCGCTGAGCCCGCTGGATGCCGAGTTCATCAAGCTGGTGCTGTCCAAGCAGGGCCAGGAAGTCGTGATGAAGGATGGTTACATCCCGCTGCCGTCCAAGGTCGCCGATAAAGCGATGAAGGACCTGGGTCTGTAAGGCTTCCAGCCTGATGGCCTGGCTCTAGCTAGCGAGGCCATTCGACGAACCCGCCACCCCATGGGTGGCGGGCTTTGTCATGTCAGTAGACTGTAATCTTTCTGTCATACAAGCCCGCTAAATTGACAAGCCTGGGCAGCCGTATGCGCTGCAATCAAGCCCGCGCAGAGACTTCTCGCATGAATGACTTGGCAAACGAATCCATGAACCGTTCGCAGAACCCTCTGGGGATCGACTTCAATACGCCTGCCCTGCAACGCAAGCGCCGCCTGCGCGCGTTGAAGGACCGCATGGCGCGTTGGTACGTCTCCATCGGTGGTCTGGCGGTGCTCGGTGCCATCACCCTTATCTTCTTCTACCTCGCCCATGTCGTGCTGCCCATGTTCCAGGGCGCCGAGCTCGAGCCGCGCAAGGCTCAGCAACCGGCCTGGCTGGCCGAGGCCCAGGCGCCATTGCTTCTCGCCGTGGAAGAGCAGAACCAGGTCGCCATGCGCCTGGATACTTCCGGCGCCGTGCAGTTCTTCGAGCTCAGGAGTGGCGAAGCCCTGCAGCGCCTGCAATTGCCACTGCCGCAAGGCGTCAGCGTCGCCTCCGTCGGTCAGGATCAGCCGGGTACGCGCCGCGTGGTACTGGGCCTGTCCAACGGCCAAGCGCTGATCATTCAGCACAGTTACAAGATCACCTACCCGGATAACGTGCGGGCCATCGCGCCGCAGATCGAATACCCCTACGGTGAAGCACCGATCGAGGTCGATCCGCAGGGGCGTCCGCTCGAGCACATCGCCGTCAATCTCAACAGCGGCACGCTGATGCTGGCTGGCTCCACGGGCAACGAGCTGCACCTGATCAGCCTCGCTCGCGAAGAGAACCTGTTCACCGGCGAGGTGAGTGTCAGCGAGGAGCGCATCAACCTGCCGCAGATCGGCGAGCCGATCAGTCAGCTGATTCTCGACCCGCGGCAGATGTGGCTGTACGTGTTCAACGGCGATTCCAGTGCCGACGTTTTCGATCTGCGCAAGCGTGGCCTCAATGGCCGCTACGAACTGCTCAAGGGCGGTTCCAATCGCGTGACCAGCGCCACCAGTCTGCTCGGTGGCATCTCGATCATGATCGGCGACGCCAAGGGCGGCATCCAGCAGTGGTTCATGGTGCGCGATCAGGATGGCAAGTCCACCTTCCAGTCGATCCGCAGCTTCCAGCTCGGCGACAGCGCAATCACCCAGATCCTTCCCGAAGAGCGCCGCAAAGGCTTCATGGCCCTGGATGCCGACGGGCGCCTGGGCATCTTCCACAGCACCGCGCACCGCACCCTGCTCAAGGAGCAGGTCGCCGAAGGCAGCGCCATCGCCGCCCTGTCGCCGCGTGCCAGTCGTGTGCTGGTCGAGTCGGACGGCAAGCTGCAGCGCTTCGTGGTGGATAACCCGCACCCGGAAATTTCCTGGAGCTCGCTGTGGGGCAAGGTCTGGTACGAAAGCTACCCGGAGCCTGACTACGTCTGGCAGTCCACTTCCGCCAACACCGACTTCGAAGCCAAGCTGAGCCTGTCGCCGCTGGCCTTCGGTACCCTCAAGGCGGCGTTCTACGCCATGCTGCTGGCTGCGCCGCTGGCCGTGGCTGCAGCGATCTACACCGCCTACTTCATGGCGCCGCGCATGCGCACCAAGGTCAAGCCGGTGATCGAGCTGATGGAAGCGTTGCCGACGGTGATTCTCGGTTTCTTCGCCGGCCTGTTCCTCGCGCCGTTTCTGGAGAACCACTTACCCGGCATCTTCAGCCTCTTGTTGCTGACGCCGGTGGGCATCCTGCTTTTCGGTTTCCTCTGGACCAAGCTGCCTGAGTCCATCCGCCACCGTGTTCCCGAAGGCTGGGAAGCGGCACTGCTGATTCCGGTGGTGGTCGCCGTGGGCTGGTTCTCCATCGCGATCAGTGGTCATCTGGAAAACTGGCTGTTCGACGGCAACATGCGCCTGTGGCTGTCCAACGACCTGGGCATCCCCTTCGACCAGCGCAACGCTCTGGTGGTCGGCCTGGCGATGGGCTTCGCGGTGATCCCGAACATCTACTCGATTGCCGAAGACGCCGTGTTCAGCGTGCCCAAGAGCCTGACCTTCGGTTCCCTGGCGCTCGGTGCCACGCCCTGGCAGACCCTGACCCGCGTGGTGATTCTCACGGCCAGCCCGGGCATTTTCTCGGCGCTGATGATCGGCATGGGCCGCGCGGTGGGCGAGACCATGATCGTGCTGATGGCTACCGGTAACACGCCGATCATGGACATGAATATCTTCGAAGGCATGCGCACCCTGGCGGCCAACGTCGCCGTGGAAATGCCCGAGTCGGAAGTTGGCGGCACCCACTACCGTGTGCTGTTCCTGGCGGCGATGGTGTTGCTCCTGTTCACCTTCGTGATGAACACCCTGGCCGAGCTGATTCGTCAGCGCCTACGCACCAAGTATTCGTCGCTCTAAGGTTTTGGAAGGTATATGTCCGTGAAACAGAACAACCTGAAATCCTGGTACAAGAGCGGCGCCCCGGGCGTGTGGATGAGCGGAGGCGCCGTTGCCATCGCCATCATCATGACCCTCGGTCTGCTGGCAGTGATTGCCTCTCGCGGCCTCGGCCACTTCTGGCCGGCAGATATTCTCGAAGCTGACTACCAGGTGCCTGGCCAGGAAGCCCGGGTGATGCTGGGTGAGGTGGTGCAGGTCGAGGAAGTGCCACGTGCACGTCTCGCCGCAGCCGGCCTGCCGGTGGCCGAAGGTGGCGAATTCATGACCCGCGAATTGCTCAAGGTGGGTAACCGCGAGCTGTTCGGTGCCGACTTCACCTGGGTGGTTGGCGAGTGGCTGAGCAACCCGCGCAAGCCGGCCGGCATCACCGTGTTGGAGCGCCGCGAGTGGGGCAACTTCTACGGCAACCTGGTCAACGTCAAGGAAAGTGGCCAGGTGGTCGCTGAGGGCGATGCGGCCTGGGCTGCATTGCAGGAGCGCCTGGATCGCGTCGACGACCTGCACGCACAGCTGGTGCGTCTGGAGAAGAAGGACATCGGCCGTATCAACCATGGCCTGGAGCGCATTCGTCTGGAAGGCCGCAAGCTGCAGTTGCAGGACAAGCTGGACGCTGCTGCCCAGGCTGACATGGATGCCCGTCGCGATGCACTGAATGCCGAGTACAAGGTGCTCGAAGAGCGCATGGTGGCGCTGACCCAGCAGATCAATCGCGACAGCGTGACCCTGACAGCCAGCGATGGACGCCAGACCGAAATCGAACTGGGCAAAATCGTCCGCGCCTTCCGCCCGAACGCCATGGGCATCGTCGACAAGCTCGGCTTCTATGCCATGAAGCTGTGGGAATTCGTCAGCGACGAGCCGCGTGAGGCCAACACCGAAGGCGGTATCTTCCCGGCGATCTTCGGCACCGTGCTGATGGTCATGCTGATGGCGGTGATCGTTACCCCATTTGGCGTGATCGCCGCGGTCTACCTGCGCGAATACGCGCATCAGGGCGCATTGACCCGGGTGATCCGCATCGCGGTGAACAACCTGGCCGGCGTACCGTCGATCGTCTACGGCGTATTCGGTCTGGGCTTCTTCGTCTACGTGCTGGGTGGCTCGATCGACCAGCTGTTCTTCCCCGAGTCCGCCCCGGCGCCGACCTTCGGCACCCCGGGCCTGATGTGGGCCTCGCTGACCCTGGCGATCCTCACCCTGCCGGTGGTCATCGTCGCCACCGAGGAAGGCCTGGCGCGTATTCCGCGTGCAGTACGTGAAGGTTCGCTGGCGCTTGGCGCGACCAAGGCCGAGACGCTGTGGAAGGTGGTCATCCCGATGGCCAGCCCGGCGATGATGACCGGTCTGATCCTGGCCGTGGCACGTGCCGCTGGTGAGGTGGCGCCGCTGATGCTGGTGGGTGTGGTGAAACTGGCACCGACCCTGCCGCTCAACGGTAACTACCCTTACCTGCACCTGGATCAGAAGATCATGCACCTGGGCTTCCACATCTACGACGTCGGCTTCCAGAGCCCCAACGTCGAGGCCGCGCGTCCGCTGGTTTACGCCACTGCGCTGCTGCTGGTGATCGTCATCGCCCTGCTCAACCTGACTGCGGTCTATATCCGTAACCACCTGCGCGAGAAGTACAAGGCGCTGGATCACTAACGCAGCTACGAGTCGCGCACCGCCGGTGCGCAGCTTGCAGCTTGTAGCTACGAACGGAGTGAGTTTATGCAACACGAAACCCATACCCACGGTATCGATCTGGCCGCCCTCGGCCGTGACAAGCAGAGCCTGAGCCTGGCCAACGAGACCACGGCCATCGAAGTGCCGGGGCTGAACCTGTACTACGGCCAGAAGCAGGCGCTGTTCGACGTCAAGATGGATATTCCCAAGCAGCGCGTGACCGCCTTCATCGGCCCGTCCGGCTGCGGCAAGTCGACCCTGCTGCGTACCTTCAACCGCATGAACGACCTGGTCGACGGTTGCCGTGTGGAAGGCGAGATCAACATCGACGGGCGCAATATCTACCGCAAGGGCGAGGACGTGGCCGAGCTGCGTCGCCGCGTCGGCATGGTGTTCCAGAAGCCCAACCCTTTCCCCAAGAGCATCTACGAGAACGTGGTGTATGGCCTGCGTATCCAGGGCATCAACAGCAAGCGCGTACTCGACGAGGCGGTGGAGTGGGCACTGAAGAGCGCGGCGTTGTGGGACGAGGTCAAGGACCGTCTGCACGATTCGGCCCTCGGCCTGTCCGGCGGTCAGCAGCAGCGTCTGGTGATCGCCCGTACCGTGGCCGTGCAGCCGGAAGTGCTGCTGCTCGACGAACCCTGCTCGGCGCTGGACCCGATCTCCACGCTGAAGGTCGAAGAGCTGATTTACGAGCTCAAGAGCAAGTACACCATCGTCATCGTCACCCACAACATGCAGCAGGCGGCGCGCGTTTCCGACTACACCGCGTTCATGTACATGGGCAAGCTGATCGAGTTCGGCGACACCGATACCCTGTTCACCAACCCGGCCAAGAAGCAGACTGAAGACTACATCACCGGTCGTTACGGCTAAGGCCATGGCAAATACTTCCTGGCTTTGTCGGGCGCCATACTGTCAGCGCGTGCCCTTCGCGCCAGAGAGCATTTTCCAAGGGCCTTAGTGCTGAAACTCAACGTGTAGGGTGCGTCGTTCGCACCATGGCCATCCAAGCCGGCAGCTTTCGCGGAGCGAAACATGATCAACAAAGACAACCTTACCCAGCACATCTCCCAGCAGTTCAACGCCGAGCTGGAAGAGGTGCGCAGCCACCTGCTGGCCATGGGCGGCCTGGTGGAAAAGCAGGTCAACGATGCCGTCACCGCGCTGATCGAGGCCGACTCCGGCCTGGCCCAGCAGGTGCGCGAGATCGACGACCAGATCAACCAGATGGAGCGCAACATCGATGAGGAGTGCATCCGCATCCTCGCCCGCCGCCAGCCGGCGGCCTCCGACCTGCGCCTGATCATCAGCATCTCCAAGTCGGTGATCGACCTCGAGCGCATCGGCGACGAGTCGACCAAAATCGCCAAGCGCGCCATCCTACTCAGCGAGGAAGGCGAGGCGCCCAAGGGTTACGTCGAGATCCGCCACATCGGCGACCAGGTGCGCAAGATGGTGCAGGACGCTCTCGACGCTTTCGCCCGTTTCGACGCCGACCTGGCCCTGGCCGTGGCCCAGCACGACAAGACCGTCGACCGCGAGTACAAGACTGCGCTGCGTGAACTGGTCACCTACATGATGGAAGATCCGCGTTCGATCTCCCGCGTGCTCAATGTGATCTGGGCGCTGCGCTCGCTGGAGCGCATCGGCGATCATGCGCGCAACATCGCCGAACTGGTGATCTACCTGGTGCGTGGTACCGATGTGCGCCATATCGGCCTGACCCGCATGCGTGAAGAGGTCGAGGGCAAGTCCAACGGCTGACGCCTGCTTCGTGCCGACGGCCCGGGACTTCCCGGGCCGTTTCGTTTGCGCGATTTGTTGCACGTCCGGCGTTTTCCGTTGGCCTTAGGCCACTGGCCATGACTATGCTTACCGCCATTCGTACAGGAGTGGCCGATGAGCAAAGTCAGTGTGCTGGTGGTGGATGACGCGACCTTTATCCGTGATCTGGTCAAGAAAGGGCTGCGCGATAATTTCCCCGGCGTACAGATCGAGGAAGCGATCAATGGCCGCAAGGCCCAGCAGATGTTGAGCCGTCAGGTGGTCGACCTGATCCTCTGTGACTGGGAAATGCCGGAGATGTCCGGCCTCGAGCTGCTGACCTGGTGCCGCGAGCAGGACAACCTGAAAACCACGCCTTTCATCATGGTGACCAGCCGTGGTGACAAGGAGAACGTGGTGCAGGCGATCCAGGCCGGTGTTTCCGACTACATCGGCAAACCCTTCTCCAACGAACAGCTGGTGACCAAGGTCAAAAAGGCCCTGCAACGCGCTGGCAAGCTGCAGGCGCTGATGTCCAGCGCGCCGTCGAAGATGCTGAGCACGGGTGGCTTCGCCAACGACTCGCTGGCCGCACTCACCGGTGGCAAGGCCGAGGTGGTAAAGACCAGTGCACCAACCCCGGCAGCTGCCGCCCCTGCGGCACCGAGTGTCGCACCTGCCCCGGCCGCCGCAAGCAAGTCGCCGGCCGGCCGTGGCCAGGGTCAGCTGCGTTTACCGGCGGGCAGCATGGCCTGCGTGATCAAGGCGCTGAGCCTCAAGGAGGCACTGCTGGTGGTCAAGCGCACCGAGCAGCTGCCGCAGGTGCTGGAGAGTGCAGTGCTCGACCTGGAACAGGGCGAAGCAGCGGAAACCGCGCGGCTCAATGGCTACCTGCACGCGGTGGCGGCATTCGAACCCAAACCCGACAGCGAATGGCTGCAACTGACCTTTCGCTTCGTCGACCGCGATCCGCAGAAGCTCGACTACCTGTCGCGGCTGATCGCCCGTGGCACCGCGCAGAAGCATTTCAGCCCCGGCGCGTAGTGTCACGACAGCGATCATCTGTATCTGCTCCGAGGCTCTGGGTGGCGCGGGTCGCCCGGCGCTGTCCCCGCACCATCTTCTGCTACGCATTGCCTCGGCTTACGCCGTTATCTTCCTCGCTGACACGCTGCTGGGCCTGCCAACCCGTAGCCCGGGTGCAATCCAGGGCGCCATGCCGACCAATGGCGGTGAGCCGGTTCACAGCCTGACGGTCGGTGTCTCGCGCACTCCGTGCTGCGCTGCTAGTCTTGCTAACCCGGATATCAAAAAGCCATAAGATCCGAGTCGTTATGCTAGGGCGTCTGATTATTCTCTGCAGTCTGCTGGTCTTTTGCGGCCAGGCCGCTGCGCTGACCATCTACAAGTACGTCGACAAGAACGGCGTGGTGACCTATAGCGATCAGGCTGCGCCCGGCGCGCAGGTGTTCGTGTTCAACGACCGTATGGTCGAGCGCCTGGACAACCAGGTGAAGCTGGAAACCAAGAAGCACGAAGCCGGCGAGACCCTGCTGATTCGCAATGACCTGTATGCGCCGGTGGAAATCGAACTGCGGCTGGAACAGGTACAGAACGCCATCGGCGCGCCGGACAAACCGATTCGCTGGGTGTTGCCACCGCGCAGCAATATCCGCCTGGCTACCCTCACCGCGCAGGACGCCAGCAAACCACTGCGTTACAAACCCAGGTTGCGCTACGCCCTCGGTGATCCGCGCCTGCAGCCGAGCATCCATCGTTATCCGCTGCCCTGGCGTGGCGGTCCGTTCCGTCAGACCCAGGGCGCCAACGGCACCTACAGTCATTTCACGCCCAAGGGCCGCTATGCAGTGGACATCGCCATGCCCGAGGGCACGCCCATCGTCGCCGCGCGCGGTGGTGTGGTGGTCAAGACCGAGAACCAGCAGAGCGGCCGCGGCAACAACCCGGCCGGCAACTTCGTGCGCATCCTGCATGACGACGGCACCATGGGCGTTTACCTGCACCTGATGAAGGGCTCGGTCAGCGTGCGTGAAGGCCAGCGGGTGGAAACCGGCAGCCTGTTGGCGCGCTCCGGCAACACCGGCAACAGCACCGGCCCGCACCTGCATTTCGTGGTGCAGCGCAATGTCGGTCTGGCCGTCGAGTCCATTCCCTTCAACTTCCGTCAGCCGGTCAACAGCCTGCCGAACTTCGCCGTCGGCGGCGAATAGCTCGGCAAGGCCTGCCGGCTACGTTCTTTCCCCGGATATCGTCCCAGCGTTTTTGCGCGCCCGCGCATTCCTGGCGCTTCTCCTGTTGCGCGCACCGCGTCACGGTTGATGCTGTGGTTTGCCCGCTCCCCGCGGCATTTTCCTTAAGTCACCCCCCTGTGCTGTCGCCTTTGTAATCGGTACGTCCGCCGCCAGCGCGACGCAGGCGGAAGTTGGCCTTCCGCTCGTCGTTCAGCAGTGTGCAAGCGGAAAGGATCTTTCACCTGGCGGAACGCCTAGAGCCCTCTAAATCAAGGGTTTCAGCTGTTGGCACCGCTATTGCTATCTCACAGGAAAACGGGTGTCCGACTATGGCTATCGATTCAGATTACGTGCAAAGCATGGCGACCCAACTGGCCCAATACGAAATTCAGGGCCAGTTGGCCAAGGCCAACCGCAACCAGGCCGCATACAAGGCGCAGCTCAGTGCCCTGACCAGCCTGGATACCGCACTGAAGGCTTTCAAGACTGCAGCCAGCGGTCTCAAGCTGGCCGGCAGCAGCATGTTGGTCAACAGTGCGAGCTTCAGCCAGGAAGGTTATGCCAGCGCTACAGTGGGCTCCAAGGCCGTGGCCGGCAGTTACGACTTTTTCGTTCAGCAATTGGCCAGCAAGAGCCAGGTTGCCCTGCAAGGGCTGCAGGACGGCGACCTCGGCAGTGGCAGCCTGACCATCGGCCAGGGCGGCGACGCGCTCAATGTCGACCTCGGCGCCGTCGCCACGCTCGATGAGCTGGCCGCAGCGATCAACGGCGCGAGCGACAACAATGGCGTCAAGGCGACCCTGGTACGCAGCAATGGCCAGGTCAACCTGGTGCTGACCAGCGAGAAGACTGGCGCCGACCAGGCCATCAGCCTGAGCGCCAGTGGCAATGCCGCGGTTGAAGGTGCGGTGGCCAGCAGGCAGGAGCTGTCTGTGGCCAAGGACGCCATCGTGCGTCTGGGTGGCGAGACCGGTATCGAGCTGACCAGTACCAGCAACACCTTCGACAACATCATCGATGGCGTCAGTCTGACCTTCAACAAGGCGCACAAGAGCGGTGACGCGCCGCTGACCATGGAAGTCGGCCAGGACCAGAAAGCCACCAAGGAGAAGGCGCAAACCTTCGTCAGCGCCTTCAATGCGCTGATGACCAGTTTCGACTCGCTCACCTCCAGCGGTAGCGAGAGTGGTGGTCGCGGGCCTCTGGCTGGCGATGCCAGCGTGCGCGCCATCGAGACCATGCTCAACCAGTTGGTGCGCACCTCGTTCGGCGGTGTGAGCCTCAACGAGTTCGGCATCGTCGCCGACCGCAACGGCAAGCTGACCATCGACAACGCCCGCTTCGAGAAGGCCGTGGCAGCCAACCCGGAAGGCTTCGAGAAGCTGTTTACCGACAAGGGCAACCTGCTCGACACCCTGGACAAGAACCTGGCGGTCTACACCAGCAGCGCCGGCGGCCTGCTGACCAATCGTAAGGACACCCTCAACACCCAGCTGCGCCGTGTCGATCAGCAGTTCGACAACATCCAGAAGCAGTACGACTCCTACTACAGCCGCTATCTCCGTCAGTACACCGGTCTCATGCAGACCATGGCGGCGATGGAGCAGACCTACGGAATGTTCTGATGAGTGCCTACAACCTCAACGAAAGTTACGACAGCTATCGCACCGTGGACCTCGAGGCGCGCGCGGCTGCGGCCTCGCCCTACGAGCTGGTGCTGGTGCTGTTCGACGGCCTGCTCGACGAGCTGGCGCGTGCCCGTGGTCATATCGAGGCCAAGCGTTACCAGCAGAAGGGCCAGTCCCTGGAGAAATGCCTGAACATCCTCGGCGGTCTCAATGGTGCCCTCGATTATGAGAACGGCGGCGAGTTGGTGCAGGGTCTGGCGCGGCTCTACGACTACTGCATCTATCGCCTCTCCGATGTCAGCGTAAGCCTGTCGCTGGAGGGGTTGGACGAAGTGGTCGGCCTGCTCGGTGTGCTGCGCGAAGGCTGGGAAGGCGTGAATGCAACGCGCAAGTGAACTGCGCGCCCTGCAGCACCTGCATGGCCAGCTGGCCGAGGCGCTGGAGCAGGGCGACTGGACGCGCATCGGCGAGATCGATGCGCTGATCCGCTCGTGCCTGCAGCTGCTGGCCGGGCTACCGACGCTGAGCGACGAAGTGCGCGAGGCCAAGCGGCATCTGCAGCAGTTGCACGGACAGGCGCGCATCGCCTGCGCGCAAGAGTGTGAGCGGGTGCGTCGGCTACTGCTGACGCACCTGGAATACGCCGAAGGGCGCAGCGCTTACATGCGCGTCGATCTGTATCAGGGTGGGAGATAAAAGGTGCTGCAAGCGATCAATGCCAATGCTCAGGTGAACCTGACGGACTCCGCGGTGCAAACTTTGCCGGCCGGCTTTTCCCAGGCTCTGGGCACTGGCGGTGAGACTGCGTCGTTCGATCTGCAACTGGCCGTACAGGGCTTCATCGCCGCCGAGCCAGGGGTACCGCTGAGTGAAGAGGCCGCTGCCGTGAAGGTCACCCTCAGCGAAGCGGATGCCGAGCAGTGGCTGGCCAGCATGCTGGACCAGCAGGCGGTGCATATCGAGGCGCGTGAAACTCCTGAGCAGGGGCTGCATGAACCGCTGCATCAGGACGGCTCGGAGCAAGTCGAGCAGGCTGCCGCGTTGCCTGCCGAGCTCCTCGGCCAGCCGCAGCCGCAGCTACAGCCGCGTGAGCAGTTGCCAGCTCAGCCGTCGCACAGCGCCAGTGCTCCAGCGCTCAGCCAGCAACCGTTGTCACCCCAGGTAGCGGCGCCCATACCGCAGATGGCAGCCGAGATCGCGATACAGACTGCGGCGCCGGCCATGGCGACCGAGGTCATCGAGACGAGCGATCTCGAACGCCTGCCGAGCATCAGCACGGACGCAGATAAAACCATTCCCGGCAGCGCAACATCCTCCGCCGCGACTGCTACGCCGCTGACGGCCGAGCGTCCGCTCAAGCTGCATGCACCACAGACGCAGTGGGGCGAGCAAATGCTGGCCAGCCTGCGTGAGCATGTGGAGCTGCAGATCAACCAGCGCATACAGAACGCCACCATCCGCCTCGACCCGCCGGAGCTGGGCAGCCTGGAAATTTTCCTCAGTCATGAGTCCGGCCGCCTCAGCGTGCAGCTCTCGGCCGCCAACGCCGATGTCGCCCGCCTGTTGCAGCAGACCAGCGAGCGCCTACGTCAGGAGCTGGTCGGGCAGAACTTCGTGCAGGTCAACGTGCAGGTCTCCGCTGATGCTCAGGGCGGTCGTCAGCAGCAACAGGCGCAGGCCCAGCGCTGGGGCGCCGAGGATGAGGTGGCCGCTGCCGTCGCGCTACCCGCCGGTGGCGAGCGCAATGGCGCGCAATCGACCAGCGATGTGCTGGTCACCGTTTAATTTCCCGTTAGTGAATCGAGAGTAGTCATGACAATGCCGCGCGTCCTCCTGCTGCTGGTTATCTTCAACACCCTGGTGGTGATTGGCGGCACCATCTTCAATTACGCCACGCTCAAGTCCATGCAGACCGGCCAGGCCGTGCTCGGCATTTCTGCTGGCAATGCCGGCAGCGAAGTGGAGGAAGCCAACAGCGAATACCGCTTCTTCCCCATCGAGAAAGTCATCGTCAGCCTCAAGGGCGAGCACCGCGAGCACTACTTCGTACTCGACCTGGTGCTGCAGGCCGACCTCGAAACCGATCCGAAGAAGCTCGAGCAGATCGACCCGATGGTGCGCAATTCGGTGGTCGCCCACCTGTCTGCCATGACCTTCGAGAAGCTGCGTGGCATGCCCATTCCAGAGCTGCAGGGCACGCTGGAAAGCGCGCTGTTCGATGACTTCGCCAGCAAGAAGCTGGCGATGCCGTTCGCCAATGTGCTGGTCAGCAAACTGATCGTCCAGTAGGTACCTTTGCCATGAACGCCAACTGCGCCATTGACTATCGCTACGCCGCCGAACAGGGCGGGGCTGCGCTGTTCGCCCCGGGGGCCGAGCAGAAGTGGCTGTTGCAGTACCTGCCGCTGGTCAAGCGCATCGTCAGTCAGCTGGCGTTGCAGGCCAACCAGGTACTCGACCGCGAAGACATGGAGCAGATTGGTCTGATGGGCTTGCTCGAATGCCTGCGCCGCTATGGCACACCGGACGAGCAGTTCGGTCGCTTCGCCGCGCTGCGCATCCGTGGCGCGATTCTCGATGAACTGCGCCGCCAGGACTGGCGGCCGCGTCAGGTGCGCCAGCAGACCCACAAGATCCGCGACGCCATCCGCCAGTTGGCGCGGCAACTGGGTCGTGTGCCGCAAGAGGAAGAGATCCTCCAGGCGACCGGAATCAGTGCCAAGGATTATCAGGAGTTTCTCCAGGCCGATGCCTGCGAAGCGATCGAAAGCCTCGATGAGTTGCTGCAGAACGGCCACGAGGGCTTCGCCTGTGGCAGCAGTGCGGTCGAGGACCGCGTGCTCAAGGAGCGCCTGCTGACCCAGGCGCTGAGCCAGCTCAGCGAGCGCGAACGACTGGTGCTGACCCTTTACTACCAACATGAGCTGAGCCTCAAGGAAATCGCCCTGGTGCTGGAGCTGAGCGACGCGCGCGTCTGCCAGTTGAGCAAGCAGGCGATCGCCAAGGCCAGTCGCTACCTGAACGAGAGAGGCTAGGGTGCAGAAGTTATTAGGTGCATTGATCATCGTCGCCTGCGTGCTCGGTGGCTACGTCATGGCCCATGGCGAGTTGGCCATGCTCTGGCAGCCGGCCGAGGTGATCATCATCGTCGGGGCGGGCTTTGGGGCTCTGGTGGTGGCCAATCCCAAGGACGTGCTGATCGAGATGCTGCATCAGATCAAAGGCGTGTTCGTCTACAAGAAACGTGGCGAGGAATTCCAGCGCCAGTTGTTGATGCTGCTCTATGAGCTGCTGGAGATGGTCGATGTCGGCGGCCTCAAGGTGCTCGACGCGCATATCGAGGAGCCCGAGCAGAGCGAGCTGTTCGCCAAGTACCCGCTGATCCGTCAGGAGAAGAACCTGATGGCCTTTATCGCCGACAACTTCCGTCTGATGGCCATGGGCAAGATCAGCGCCCACGAACTCGAAGGCTTCCTCGAGCAGGAGCTGGAGGCGATGGAGCATGTGCTGATGCAGCCGTCGCGCTCACTGCACAAGATCGGCGAGGCCATGCCGGGCTTCGGCATCCTCGCGGCGATCCTCGGCATCGTCATCACCATGGGCAACATCGGTGGTTCGGTGGCCGAGATCGGTGCCCACGTCGCCGCCGCGCTGGTGGGCACTTTCCTCGGTATCTTCATGTGCTACTGCGTGATGGATCCGCTGTCCAGCGCCATGGGCCAGTGCATCAAGACCGAGATGTCGGCGCTCGAGTGCGTGCGCACCACCCTGGTCGCCCACGTTGCCGGCAAGCCCACGTTGCTGGCGGTGGACGCCGGGCGCAAGCTGATCGAGCAGGACGTCAAACCGGCGTTCAAGCAGCTGGAGATCTGGGTCAACCGTTACGAAGATGAAAGGGACGCGGCATGAAACCGCGTGCCGGTGAAGGCCATGAAATCATCATCAAGCGTCGTAGCAAGAAGGGTGGCCACGACGGGCATGGCGGTGCCTGGAAGGTAGCCTTCGCCGATTTCACCATGGCCATGATGGCGCTGTTCATGGTGCTGTGGATCATTCAGCCGCAGACCCAGGACGCCAGCCGCGCCAATGCCGACCAGCTGAACAATCCATTGGTCGATGGTGGTGCCGGCATCTTCGACGGCACCAGCACCACGCCGCTGGATCTCGATGGGGTGCCGGTGCAGGTCAGCCCGCGCCAGGACCGGGAAAACCAGGCGCGCACGCCCGAGGAAGATCCGGGTGCTGAACAGGGCGATGGCCAGCCGGGACCCGCCCGCCGGCCACACTATGCCGAGTCGCAGCAGATGCAGGATCTGGCCAAGCTGATGGAGGCGCTGGCGCTGCAACTGGACGCTGAGGCCAACATCGAAGTGCAGGTGGTACCGCAGGGCTTGCGTATCCTGGTCAAGGACGATTCGCAGCGCTTCATGTTCAACCGCGGCAGTTCCCACCTGAATCCGCACTTCGAAAAGCTGCTGCAGCGTCTGGCTGGGATTCTGGCGCGGGTGGAAAACCATCTGATCATCAGCGGCCACACCGACTCCATGCCCTATCGCGGCGTGGTCGGTGGTTACAACAACTGGAACCTCTCCGGCGACCGCGCGCTGCGTGCCCGCAACGTGCTGGTCGAGGCTGGCCTGCCGAGTGGCAACGTGCTGCAGGTCGCTGCTCAGGCGGATGGCATGCCCTTGTTGCCCAGTGATCCGGAGAACGGCGCCAACCGGCGTATCGAGCTGCTGTTGCTGACCAGTCAGGCCGAAGGCCTGTACCGCGAGTTGTTCGGCGAGACCCAGGTGCGTGTGGAATACCGTGCCGAGGGGGCGCAGCTCAGCGCGCCGGAGTCTTGAGTCGTGACCAGCTTCGCTCTACAGATTGCGCGCCGGGCAGTAGATCTGCCGAGTCTCCAGCGCATAGAGACAGCCATCGAGGCTGGTCAGGCGAATGGTCGAACCCTTGTGTCGGCCGTAGAGCAGGTTGAACACCAGTTCGTCGTCGACTTCGCTGGCCAGCCCGGTGACCTGACCGTCTTCGACGCGCAGCCGGTAGTTGCCGAGGAAACCGTACTCCACCACCCCCGACGTCTCCAGGATGCTGTCGCCCTGCCGGGTCATGGCATAGAAACGACCATGGTTGACCTGCAGGCTGTGGCTGATTTCCAACACCTGGCCGTTGCTCAGATGAACCTGACCGGTGGACTGGTAACGACCGTCGAGCTCGGCGCTGGAGATGAAGTTCAGCCACAGCACGAGCATGCTCAGCAGCATCGCCAAGGCCGTGGCGAGCATGGTCAGCAACCAGCCGCCGCTGATGCCGCACTGTTTGCCCTGGCTCATGGCAGACACCTGCTCAGTTGGGCGTCGGCCACCTGATTAAGCTGGCTTTCGTGCAACATCAGCGAGCGTGCACCACCGTTGACCTGCAAGCACAGCAGTTCATAGAAGCCGCCGCGCAGGCTCAGTATCAGGTTGGCCGGTTTGCTGGCCAGTACCGTAAGCCGGCTGGTCAGGCCGTGAGTCTGCAGAATCAGCTGCTGCAGCCTTTGTGGGTCTTGATCGATGTAGCGCACCTGCAGTGAGCCCAGATTCATTTCGCTGCTGTGCAGGTCCTTGGGCTGGCTGATGGTGTACAGCGCAGTGAACAAGGCGATACCGATGATGCTGAACAGGCTCAGCAGAAGCAGCCAGGATGCCCGCTGACGACTGTGGTGGCGCAGAAAGGCTGGCTGTGGCGTCGGTGTATCGAGTGCTTCGCTGACTGCGCCGATGTCGTCGATGCTCGGTGGATAGACCAGATAGTTGGGGTTCAGCAGATAGCCACGGCGCGGCAGGGTCTGGATGATCTCGCGGCTCTTCTCGTCGCCCAGTACCTGGCGCAGGGTGTAGATCTGCTGGTTGAGGCTGCCCTGGCCGACAACCCGGTCGGCCCAGGCGTGGCTCATCAGTTCCTCGCGCGAGACCACTTCACCAGGTTCGCGCAGTAAACGCTCGAGCAGGCGGCTGCCGGAGTAGCCCAGATCGATCTTCTCTTCGATGCCGCTCTTCACCAGGGTCAGCTGATACAGCGCCGGGTAGAAATGCGCATAACAATCGCTGCGGCCGGTCCTGATGATCAGGCACGCAATGTTGCTTTCCGGCTCGGCTAGCGGCGTTTCGGGGCTGGTGTTCATGCGGTCCTTGAGGCGAGCGGCAATTCCATGCGGGAAATTTCCCGGCGACAGACGGTCGGCATTCTGGCGCCAGAGAAATGCACTGGCAAGTCTTGTGCCAGCTGCTTGTTGCTGGAAGCAGGTTGCCGTTCGCTGGGGGCGCTCACTCAATACTAGCCAGTCTGTGGGCGAAGTCGACGATATCGCCGAGATTCGCCGAAGCCGTATCGATCATGTCTGAGCTTGATGACAGTTGATCAATGCGCCTGATGAGGTGGGATGCAGAGGTGGCCGCTGGCCATAAGAAACGCCCCGCGGATGCGGGGCGTTGGGAGGGATCGGCGCAATCCTTTGCGCCTGGATGACGCGGGATCAGCCCAGCAGGGACATGACCATGCCCGGCATCTGGCCGGCTTGTTTGAGCATGGAGATGCCCGACTGCATCAGCATGGAGTTCTTGCTCATGTTGGCGCTTTCCTTGGCGAAGTCGGCGTCCATGATGCGACCCTTGGCCATGTCGGTGTTGTCCTTCATGTTGGCCAGGTTGTTGGCGGTGTGGTTCAGGCGGTTGATGTTGGCACCGAAGGCGGCGCGCATGGCACCAATGTCGTCCAGAGCGGTGTTGATGGTATCGATCATGGCGTTGGCGCCAGCGGCGTCGGCGATTTCAGTACCGGCAGTGCCTGGGGTGGTGTAGTTGCTGGACAGGCCGTCCAGGGCAGTACCCAGGGCAGCGGACTGGGTAGTAGCGTCCAGCTCCAGGGTTTCGGCAGTGGTGGCACCGATCTGGAACGTCACGGCGGCGGCACCGAACTTGCCGGTAGCACCGTCAAGACCGAACAGGGCGTCGCCAGCGTAGCTGGTGTTGGTCATGATATTGGCCAGCTCTTTACCCAGCTCGTCGTATTCGGCTTGCAGGGCGTCACGGTCGGCCTGGGCGTTGGTGCCGTTGGAGGACTGGGTGGCGAGGTCTTTCATGCGCTGAACGATATCGGTCATTTCGCTGAAGGCGCCTTCGGCGGTCTGCAGCAGCGATACGGCGTCGCTGGTGTTGCGCATGGCCACGTCCATACCGCGGGACTGGGCGTTCAGACGGGTAGCGATCTGCAGACCGGCGGCGTCGTCGGCAGCGGAGTTGATGCGGAAGCCAGTGCCCAGACGCTGCTGGTTGGTGCCCAGGGCGTTGTTGGTCTTGCCCAGGTTGGTCTGGGTGATCAGCGAGGAGTAGTTGGTATGAATCGACAGAGCCATGATGATATTCCTTCAGTTGAGTGAAGCTGGCTGTGATTGCCTGCTGTAAGTGAAGGGCGACCGGCTTCTGGCGCTGATTAAATGGCGCTGAAGATTTTTCTCCAGCAATCGCGGCGAAGGCTCTGGCACGGGCTTGGCAGGGTGCTGCTGTGATGTTGGTTCGGCTTCGTAGCCCGGATGCAAGGCTGGTGATTATTCAGTAGGCGCGATTGATGTAATAAAAACGGCGACCCGAGGGTCGCCGTTTTTTTGAAAACCAGGCGTGATCAGCCGATTTCGATCATCTCGAAATCCATCTTGCCGACGCCGCAGTCAGGGCATAGCCAGTCTTCCGGCACGTCTTCCCAGCGGGTGCCGGGAGCGATGCCGTCATCCGGCCAGCCCTGGCTCTCGTCGTAAATCAGTCCACAGACCACGCATTGCCACTTTTTCATAAAAACCTCAGGCCAATCTCACGGTGTTGCGCGACGCAAGCTACCGCAATTGTACTGACGCGCCAAGCCGGCCGGTGGCATTCGCCACCAGCCAGGGACCAACCAAAGTCGGGTCGCACAGTGCACGACCCGTCAGAGTCAGCGACTGGTCATCAGCGGATCGGTCAGTGCCATGCCGTACATCGCCACCAGCGCGATCAAGCCGGCTGCAGCGAGGTAGTAGAGCGTCGGCAGGATGGTCTTGCGCAGGGTGATGCCTTCACGCCCGAGCAGACCAACGGTCGCCGAGGCCGCTACCACGTTGTGGATGGCGATCATGTTGCCCGCCGCTGCACCGACCGACTGCACGGCCACCATCATCGCTCCGGATACGCCGATCAGCTCGGCAGCATTGAGCTGGAACTGCGACAGCATCAGGTTGGATACGGTGTTGGAACCGGCGATAAAGGCGCCCAGGGCGCCGACCGCCGGGGCGAAGAACGGATACACGCCGCCGACGCTGTCGGCCACCAGTTGCGCCATCGCCACCGGCATCGACATCAGATCGCTGCCGTTGACCCCCGAGTTGATCAGGATACGCACCATGGGGATGGTGAAGATCAGCACGAAGCCGGCGCCGAGCAGGGTCTTGCTCGACTCGCCCACTGCCGCCTTGAGCTCGGAAAAGCGCATGCGGTGCAGGAAGAATGTCACCAGCACCACCATGCACAGGATGCCCCCTGGCAGATACAGCGGCTCGATGGTGCCGGATACGCCGGTCTCACCGAGGATGTCCTTCCAGCCGAAGCTCAGGCTCATCAGCGCCGCTTTCACCTCGGGGAAGATACGCGAGATGACCAGGAACACCGCCAGCAGCAGGTAGGGCGCCCAGGCCATGGGCACCGAGATTGGCGCCTTGCCGGCCACCTCATCCAGCTTCATCTCGATCTTGCCCATCCAGTCGGACGGCCAGTCCTTGGGATCAGCGAAGTCCCAGGTTTCCTTCGGCAGCAGGAAGCCGGCCTTGGCGGCCGGCACCACGATGGCCAGGCCAACCAGGGCGCCGATCATCGAGGGGAACTCCGGGCCGAGGAACACGCCGGCGGCCATGTACGGCAGGGAGAAGGCGAAGGCGGTGAAGATGGCGAACGGCGCGATGGCCAGGCCTTCCTTCCAGCTCTGATTCTTGCCGAAGAAGCGCGTCATGATCATCACCATGATCAGCGGCATCAGCAGGCCGATCAGGCCGTGGGTGATGGCCACCCGCGAGTAGATCAGGTGGAAGAAGGTTTCCCAGGTGCTGCCGGTGGCCACCAGTTGTTCGGTGATGCCGGTTCTATCCAGACCGGCGCCGACACCCACCAGAATCGGCGTACCCACCGCACCGAAGGAGACAGGTGTGGACTGCACCATCATCCCCAGTACCACCGCGGCCAGTGCCGGGAAGCCCAGGGCTACCAGCAGCGGTGCGGCCACGGCAGCCGGGGTGCCGAAACCGGAGGCGCCCTCGATGAAACAACCGAACAACCAGGCGACGATCAGCGCCTGTACGCGGCGATCCGGACTGATATTGGAGAAGCCCCGGCGGATCGCCGAGATACCTCCGGAGTGCTTGAGGGTGTTCAGCAGCAGGATCGCGCCGAAGATGATCCACAGGATCGAGGCCGTGAGAATCAGCCCCTGCAGGCTGGAGGCGATGACCCGGTTGAGGGACATGTCCCAGGCCAGCAGGCCGATCAGGGCGGTGAGGACGAACACCAGCGGCATCGCGTACTTGGCCGGCCAGCGAAAGCCGATCAGCAGTACACCCGCTAGCACCAGTGGCACGAAGGCCAGGATGGACAGCAGCGTTTGACTCATGGGTTGGTTCCTTCTTTTTCTTGTGAACCACAGTTTTCCGGGGACACCCGGCGCCACGCATCTGGAAGGGCCGGGCACCACGGCACCGACCTTTCCGTGAGCTGCGACGGCAGCCGCCGCGCTCATGCTCGAAAGCCCCGACGGTCAGAAACCGTCAGGGCTTGCTACTGCTCCGTGGAGGCATCAATAGCCATCCACGGTTGTTAACCCCCTTGTGTAGGAGCCCCGCCCCGGGGCGAAGCTTTTCTCCAGCTTCGCGGCGGGGCGCCGCTCCTACATGATCGGTGAGATGTTCAGACCTCCTCTTTAAAGCGCAAACGCCAGGCATGCAGCAGCGGCTCGGTGTAACCGGACGGTTGCTCGCGGCCCTTGAATACCAGGTCGCTGGCGGCGCGGAAGGCGTGGGATTGCTCGAAGTTCGGTGCCATCGGGCGGTAGGCCGCATCGCCGGCATTCTGTCCGTCGACCACCTGCGCCATGCGCTGCAGCGTCTCACGTACCTGGGCCTCGCTGACCACGCCGTGGTGCAGCCAGTTGGCGATGTGCTGGGCGGAGATGCGCAGGGTGGCGCGGTCTTCCATCAGGCCGACGTTGTGGATGTCCGGCACCTTGGAGCAGCCGACGCCTTGCTCGACCCAGCGCACCACGTAACCGAGGATGCCCTGGCAGTTGTTGTCCAGTTCCTGCTGGATATCGCTGGCGCTCCAGGGGCGTTCGGCACTGACCGGTACGCTGAGCAGGTCATTCAGCAGGCTGTCGCGCTGACTGGCCAGGTCGATCAGCTCCAGCTCGCTCTGCACCGCCTGCACGTCGATCTTGTGGTAGTGCAGGGCGTGCAGCACGGCGGCGGTCGGCGACGGCACCCAGGCGGTGTTGGCGCCGGCTTTCGGGTGGCCGATCTTCTGTTCGAGCATGGCTGCCATCAGGTCCGGCATGGCCCACATGCCTTTGCCGATCTGCGCCTTGCCGCGTAGCCCGCAGGCCAGGCCGACCAGCACGTTGTTGCGCTCGTAGGCCTGGATCCAGGCGCTGGATTTCATATCGCCCTTGCGCAGCATGGCGCCGGCTTCCATGGCGGTGTGCATCTCGTCGCCGGTGCGGTCGAGAAAACCGGTATTGATGAAGGCCACCCGCGCGCTGGCGGCCTCGATGCAGGCTTTGAGGTTGACGCTGGTGCGCCGCTCCTCGTCCATGATGCCCATCTTCAGGGTGTTGGCCGGCATGCCCAGCAGCTGTTCGACGCGACCGAACAGCTCGTTGGCGAAGGCCACTTCGAACGGGCCGTGCATCTTTGGTTTGACGATATAGACGCTGCCGGTGCGCGAGTTACCGCGACGCTGCAGGTCGTGCAGGGCGATCAGGCTGGTGATCACCGCATCGAGGATGCCCTCGGGAATCTCATGACCTTCGCCATCGATGATGGCCGGGTTGCTCATCAGGTGGCCGACGTTGCGCACGAACAGCAGCGAGCGACCGTGCAGGCTCAGTTCGCTGCCATCTGCAGCGGTGTAGGTGCGATCGGGGTTGAGGCGGCGGGTGATGCGCTTGCCACCCTTGTCCAGCTCCTCGGCCAGGTCGCCTTTCATCAGACCCAGCCAATTGCGATAGATCACTACCTTGTCGGCGGCGTCGACGGCGGCCACCGAGTCCTCGCAGTCCATGATGGTCGACAGCGCCGCTTCCATCAGCACGTCCTTCACACCGGCGGCATCAGTGCGGCCGATGGGGCTGCCCGCGTCGATCTGAATCTCGAAGTGCAGGCCGTTGTTTTTCAGCAGCACGGCGCTCGGCGTGGCGGCCTCGCCCTGGAAACCGACGAACTTCTCCGGCTGCGCCAGGGAGGTCTGCGCGCCGCTGCTCAGGGTCACCTGCAACTGGCCGGCGACCACGGCATAGGCACTGGCGTCAGCGTGCGAGCCCTTGGCCAGCGGTGCGGCCTGGTCGAGGAAGGCGCGGGCGAAGGCGATCACCTTGGCGCCGCGTACTTCGTTGTAGCCCGGGCCCTTGCTCGCACCACCCTCTTCGCTGATCGCGTCGGTGCCGTACAGGGCGTCGTACAGCGAGCCCCAACGGGCGTTGGCAGCGTTGAGCGCGTAACGTGCATTCATTACCGGCACCACCAGTTGCGGGCCGGCCTGGGTGGCGATTTCGCTGTCGACGTTGGCGGTGGTCGCCTTGACCTTCTCCGGCTGCGGCAGCAGATAGCCGATGGCGCCGAGGAAGGCGCGGTAAGCGTTCATGTCGCGGATCGGGCCGGGGTTGGCGCGATGCCAGGCATCCAGTTCGGTCTGCAGACGGTCGCGCTCGGCCAGCAGGGCACGGTTGCGCGGTGCCAGGTCATGCACCAGCGCGTCAAAACCACTCCAGAAGGCTGCCGCCTCGATCCCGCTGCCGGGCAGCACTTCGCTTTCGATGAATTGCTTGAGCTCGGCGGCTACCTGCAGGCGCTGACATTGCACGCGTTCGGTCATTTTTCTGTTCTCCTGTCTGCATCCGCCCATGGTGGTGCGGGTCAATCAATGTGTTGTAGGAGCCCCGCCCCGGGGCAAAAGATTGCAGCCTTACTGCGGTTACAGCTCACAATTCGCCGCGAGGCGCGGCTCCTACGGGCTTTGCGCCGCACTGCCCTCATCCGGCACTTCGTGCCACCTTCTCCCAGAGGGAGAAGGGCATCAGTTGGCGGCTGCGCCGCATGTTTAAAGGGCCGCAATACCTGCCTTGGCCACCTGCGCATCCTGCTCGGCCTTGACCCCGGACACGCCCACGGCACCCACCACCTGGCCATCCACCAGCACCGGCACGCCACCCTCAAGCGAGGTAATCAGCGGCGCGCTGAGGAAGGCGTTGCGCCCGCCATTGACCATGTCCTCGTAACCCTTGGTTTCGCGGCGACCGATGGCGGCGCTGCGCGCTTTCTCGGTGGCGATATAGGCGCCGATGGGCGCGCAGCCGTCGAGGCGTTCCAGGGCCAGCGGGTGACCGCCGTCGTCGACCACGGCGATGGCCACAGCCCAGCCCTGTTGCTGCGCTTCGCTGCGGGCTGCCTGGAGGATCTGGGCAACTTCGTTCTGGCTGAGTACGGCTTTGTGTTGCATGGCATACCTCATTCTTGGCTTTTCTCCCCTCGCCCATTTATGGGAGAGGGGCCGGGGGAGAGGGTTCAGGCTTTCACGCCATCGCCTCTTCGACTATTTCGATCCAGTGCCTCACCGGTGTGCGGCCAGCGCCGTCAAGATGGGTCTGGCAGCCGATGTTGGCGGTGACGATGGCGTCGGGTTTGCCGCTTTCCAGGGCGTTCAGCTTGTTGTCGCGTAACTGCCGCGACAGCTCTGGTTGGGTCAGCGAGTAGGTGCCGGCCGAGCCGCAGCACAGATGGCTGTCCGGCACGGCAGTGAGGCCGAAACCGAGGCGCGTCAGCACGCCTTCAACAGCGCCGCCGAGCTTCTGTGCATGCTGCAGGGTGCAGGGGCAATGGAAGGCCAGGCGCTGCTCAGCGCGTACCTGCAACTGCTCCAGTGGCTCGCTTTGCAGCACTTCGACCAGGTCCTTGGCCAGGGCGCTGACCCGCGCCGCCTTGGCCGAGTACGCTGGGTCGCTGGCGAGCAGGTGGCCATAGTCCTTGACGAAGGCGCCGCAGCCGCTGGCGGTCTGCACGATGGCCTCAATGCCGGCCTCGATGGCCGGCCACCAGGCGTCGATGTTCTGCCGCGCGCGTTGCAGCCCTGCCTCCTGGGCGTTGAGGTGATAGTCCACGGCGCCGCAGCAGCCGGCCTCGCGGATCGGCGTGACGCTGATGCCCAGACGATCCAGCACGCGCGCGGTGGCGGCGTTGGTGTTGGGCGACAGCCCCGGCTGCACGCAGCCTTCGAGCATCAGCACGCGGCGCGTGTGCTGCTGCGCCGGGCGTGGCTTGGCCGGGCGAATCTCGCGCGGCAGTTTGGCCTTGAGCGCGGCCGGCAGCAGCGGGCGCAGGGCCAGGCCAGTCTGGGTCAGCGTCTTGAACAGCGCCGGCCGTGGCACCACGGCACGCAGGCCCTGACGTAGCAAGCGTTCGTTCAGTGGCCGCGGCACCGCCTGCTCGACCACTTCGCGGCCGATATCCAGCAGATTGTGGTACTGCACGCCGGACGGGCAGGTGGTTTCGCAGTTGCGGCAGGTCAGGCAGCGATCCAGGTGCTGTTGGGTCTTGGCCGTGACTTCGTTGCCTTCGAGCATCTGCTTGATCAGGTAGATGCGCCCGCGCGGGCCGTCCAGCTCGTCGCCGAGCAACTGATAGGTCGGGCAGGTGGCGTTGCAGAAGCCGCAATGCACGCAGGAGCGCAGGATGCGTTCGGCTTCCTCGGCGCGCGGCAGGCGTTTGGCCTGTTCACTCAAATTGGTCTGCACGTCTTATACCTCGGCGTACATGCGGCCAGGGTTGAAAATACCCTGGGGGTCGAGCTGGTTCTTCAGCTGGCGCTGGTAGCGCAGCAGCGTTGCAGCCAGCGGCTGGAAGGGTTGTGCCTGGCCGGCGGCGAAGCAGGTGGCATGGCCGCCGAGCTTGGCCGTTACGCGCTGGATCAGCTCACCATCGGCGTCCGTCTTGAGCCAGCGCTGCGCGCCACCCCAGTCGATCAACTGGCGGCCGGGCAGGTCGAGCAGACCACTGTTGGCTGGCAGCGACAGACGCCAGAGCGTGCCGCTGGCGCTGAAGAACGGCAGGCGCTGTTCGCGCAGTTCATGCCAGTAGCCGTTGTCGATCTCTTCGCCACCGAGGCGTTGGCGCGCGGCCTGAACCGAGCCTTGGCCACCCTCCAGGCGCAGGTGCAGCGCCGCACCGTCGTGGCTGGCGGCGCTGATCGGCAGCGGCTGCTGGCCCCATTCGGCGAGCTTGTTCAGGGCATGCAGGGCGTCCACTTCCAGGCGCAGACTGAGTACCTGGCGCGGTTTGGGCAGTACCTTGAGCGACACTTCGGCGAGCAGGCCGAGGCAGCCGAAGCTGCCGGCCATCAGGCGTGACAGGTCGTAGCCGGCGACGTTCTTCATCACCTCGCCACCGAAGCGCAGCAGCTTGCCCTGGCCGGTGATCACCCGGGTGCCGAGCACCTGATCACGCACCGAACCGGCCCAGGGCCGACGCGGGCCGGACAGCCCGGCGGCAACCATGCCGCCGAGGGTGGCGCCATCACCCAGGTGCGGCGGTTCGCACGGCAGCATCTGGTTGTTGGCCTCCAGCGCCGCCTCTATCTCGGCCAGCGGGGTGCCGGCGCGGGCGGTGAGCACCAGCTCGGTGGGGTCATAGCTGACGATGCCGCGATGCAGGCGGGTATCCAGCACTTCGCCGCTGGTGGCACGGCCCAGATGGGCCTTGCTGCCGCTGCCCTGGATGCGCAGCGGTGTGGCACTGTTCAGTGCGTGGTTGACCTGTTCCAGCAGCGCGGCGCTGGCGTCGAAATCATGCGACATCAAAAACGCTCCAGTTCCGGGAAGGGCAGTTGGCCGTGGTGCACGTGCATGGCGCCGAACTCGGCGCAGCGGTGCAGGGTGGGAATGTTCTTGCCCGGGTTGAGCAGGCCGCTCGGATCGAACGCCGCCTTCACTGCGTGGAACAGGGTGATTTCGTCGCTGTTGAACTGCGCGCACATCTGGTTGATCTTCTCGCGACCCACGCCGTGCTCGCCGGTGATGCTGCCGCCGACCTTGACGCAGAGTTCTAGGATCTTGCCGCCGATGGCCTCGGCCCGTTCCAGCTCGCCAGGCACGTTGGCATCGAAGAGGATCAAGGGGTGCATGTTGCCGTCGCCGGCGTGGAACACGTTGGCCACGCGCAGGCCGTACTCCTCGGACAGCTCGGCGATGCCGCGCAGCACGCCCGGCAGCTCGCGCCGTGGGATGGTACCGTCCATGCAGTAGTAGTCCGGCGAGATGCGCCCGACTGCGGGGAAGGCGTTCTTGCGCCCGGCCCAGAATTTCACCCGCTCGGCCTCGTCGCGGGCCAGGCGCACTTCGGTAGCGCCGGCCTTTTCCAGTACGCCGCGCACGCGCTCGCAGTCGTCGGCCACGTCGGCTTCCACGCCGTCCAGCTCGCAGAGCAGGATGGCTTCGGCCTCCACCGGGTAGCCGGCGTGGATAAAGTCTTCGGCGGCGCGAATGGCCAGGTTGTCCATCATTTCCAGGCCGCCGGGGATGATACCGGCAGCGATGATGTCACCCACCGCGCGGCCAGCCTTTTCCACCGAGTCGAAGGCCGCCAGCAGCACCTTGGCTACCTGCGGCTTGGGCAGCAGCTTGACCGTCACCTCGGTGACGATGCCGAGCATGCCTTCGGAGCCGGTGAACAGCGCCAGCAGGTCGAAGCCGGGGGCATCCAAGGCGTCGCTGCCGAGGGTCATGAATTCGCCTTCGACGGTGAGGATGTCGACCTTGAGCAGGTTGTGCACGGTCAGGCCGTACTTCAGGCAGTGCACGCCACCGGCATTTTCGGCGACGTTGCCACCGATGGAGCAGGCGATCTGCGAGGACGGATCAGGGGCGTAATACAGGTCGAAGGGTGCCGCGGCCTGGGAGATCGCCAGGTTGCGCACGCCGGGCTGTACCCGGGCGAAGCGACCTTCGCGGTTGATCTCGAGAATCTGGTTGAAGCGCGCCATCACCAGCAGGATGCCCTTCTCCAGCGGCAGTGCGCCGCCGGACAGACCGGTACCGGCGCCGCGCGCCACCACCGGCACGCCACGGGCATGGCAGAGCTTGAGCAACTGCTGCACCTGCTCGATGCGCTCGGGCAGCACTACCAGCATCGGGGGGGTGCGGTAGGCGGACAGGCCATCGCACTCATAAGGCTTGAGGTCTTCCTGGGTGTGCAGGATGTCGAGGTCGGGCAGGCACTGGCGCAACTCCGCCAGCAGGGCGGCCTTATCGACCGTGGGTAGCGCGCCGTCGACACGCTCGTCATACAGAATGCTCATGGCAGGCTCAATCGTGGACGTTGTTGTTATTGGCGGTCATGCCGCGACCTTGGCCTGCATGTTTAGGCCGCCTGCATTTTTACGTCCATTCTCTTTGGTGCTGGTAGGACCAGTTTCTTTCGTCAGGCTTTCGCTCGGGATAGGTCTAAGGTCTTATTCGGCGTGGCTTGCATGCTGGCCTCCAGAAGATCTAAGGTGGTCTTTAAAAATTGGTACGACCAGTTCTGCGGAGGTGGCGAATGGACGGGCAACAAGGCGTCGCACGGCGACAGGTCAGCGATGTGGTGGCCGAGCGCATCGAGCGGTTGATCGTCGATGGCGTACTCAAGGTGGGGCAGCCGTTGCCGTCGGAGCGGCGCCTGTGCGAAAAGCTGGGCATCTCCCGTTCGGCGCTGCGTGAAGGGCTCAAGGTACTGCGCGGGCGCGGCATCATCGACACCGCCCAGGGTCGCGATTCACGGGTGGCCAAGCTCAGCGGCGAGCGCGACGCCAGCCCGCTGATGCATCTGTTCAACTCGCAGCCGCGCACCCTGTATGACCTGCTGGAAGTGCGCGGCCTGCTCGAAGGCGAGTCGGCGCGCCTGGCGGCGCTGCGTGGCACTGAGGCGGATTTCGTCCTGCTCACCCGGCGCTACGAAGAGATGTTGGCGGCTCATGCACAGGAAAATCCGGTCGACCCGCGCGAGCATGCGCGCCTCGACCATGCCTTTCACCTGGCCATCTGCGAGGCCTCGCACAACCCGGTGCTGGTACACACCCTGCAGTCGCTGACCGATCTGATGCTCAGCACCGTGTTCGCCTCGGTGAACAACCTCTACCACCGCCCGGCGCAGAAACGGCAGATCGACCGTCAGCATTCACGGCTGTATCACGCGGTAATCGAACGCCTGCCGGAACAGGCGCAGCGCGCCGCTCGCGACCATATCAACAGCATTCGCGACAATCTGCAGGAGATCGAGCAGGAAGAGCAGCGTCTGGTGCGCGCCACCATGCGCTTGGAGGGCTGGGCGTAGGGCGGGTGAAACCCGCCTGATGACGGTGGCGGGTTTCACCCGCCCTACATATTTGTGGGAGGGGCTTTAGCCGCGACCCGCTAGACCCGCTCGCCGCTGAAGCGCCTCCCACGTGGCATGACACCCTACCTGAAGGTGCTGGTCACCACCCCTTCTTCCACTACCTGCGCCTCGATCACCTTCTGGCTGCCGAGGTTGCGCACGCGAATCACCTCGCCCTCGCGGCCGTTGGCCAACGCCTCGCCGGTGGCCGACGCGGAGATGCCGTCCTGGCTGGCGATGATGGTCACCTGCTGGCCGCGGCGGATCAGCAGGGGCGCGGTGAGCAGGTTCGGCGCGATCAACTGGCCGGCGCGCACGCGGCGCTTGGCGCCCTGGCCGATCACTTCGTCGAGGCTGTTATAGAAGCCGCGAGAGGCCCTGCCGACGTTCACTTCCTGCAGTTGCAACTGTTCGGCGGCGATGGTCTGGCCGCGCTCGATCACCCGTGCGGCATGCACGGCCGGGAGGAACACGCTGGCCTGTACCAGGGCCGTGACGCTCCAGCCGGGCGCATCTGCGCAGCTTAGCTCCAGGCGTTGACGTGACAGGGGCGAGGGATCATCGCTGGCGACCGTCACGCCCAGTGCCTGGGTGCAGGTCGGCAGGCGTTCGGCGCTATTGAGCAGGGTGATATTGAGGCTGTGGCGCTGCCCTTGCCAGGCCTGGCGCTTGGCTTCCTCGGCCAGCATCTGCTGCATATGGGCGGTCACGGCCTGATCGATCTGGCTGGCGGCATCGGTCTCGCCGTGCGCAGCGCTCAGCGGCAGCAGAGCAAGGAGGAAAAGCGTCGACGCGCAGGCGGAAAAAACCTTTCCGCTTTTCCCCCAGGCCGCGCTTCGATGCGGAAGGACGGCGACGCGGAAGCTGTCTTTCGATCTTGTGAATACCTTGAAAATCAATGTGATACGGCTCTCTTCTGGGTTGGGCACGCTTTGTGCTGAAGGCACCTGGGCACAACCTTGGGTTAAGGGTACCGGTAAATGAGTATACGGATTGATGACGTGGTGGGCCTGCATTCGCGAGCGCTCGAACTGCGCATGCAGCGCAGCGAAATCCTCGCTGCCAACCTGGCCAACGAAGACACGCCAGGCTTTCTCGCCCGTGACATCGATTTCGCTGGCGAGATGCAGCGAGTCGATCCGCAGCAGGCCTTCGCGGCCAGCAGCGCGGATCTCAAGTACCGCGTACCGACCCAGCCGTCGCAGGACGGCAACAGCGTCGAGTTGAGTGTGGAGCAGGCCGCGTTCTCCAAGAACAGCATGGACTTTCAGACCAGCCTGACCTTTCTCAGCATGAAATTCAGGGGCCTGAAACAGGCCATCGAGGGGCGCTGATCATGGCTTTCGACTCCATCTACCGCATCGCCGGCTCGTCGATGAATGCACAGACCGTGCGCCTCAACACCGTGGCCAGCAACCTGGCCAACGCCGACTCGGCTGCGGCCAACGCCGAGGACGTGTACCAGGCACGCAAGCCGGTGTTCGCTGCCGTCTACAACAACGACCAGCTGACCCGCAGCGTGGGCATGGGCGGCGCCCATGTGCAGGTGCTCGATGTGGTCACCGCCGGCCGCGAACCGGTGCGCCGCTACGAGCCGGACAATCCCCTGGCCGATGACCAGGGCTATGTGTTCTACGCCGACATCGATCAGATCGAAGAGATGACCGACATGATGTCGGCCACCCGCAGCTTCGAGACCAGCGTCGAAGTGCTCAATCGCCTGAAAAGCATGCAGCAGGGCCTGCTCAAGCTCGGAGAATCCTGATGACCACGGTCAGCAACAACAGCCAGAACAATCCCGCTTACAGCATCGACGAGGCGGTGAAGCAGTCGGTCAACGTCAGTGACGCGACCCAGCTGGAAAACAACTTCCTCACCCTGATGGTCGCGCAGATCCAGAACCAGGATCCGACCAAACCGGTGGACAGTACCGAGTTCCTCAACCAGTTCGCCGCCATGAGCCAGGTCAAGAGCCTGGAAAACATGGCCTCGCTGAGCAAGAGCAACCTGGTGCTGCTGGACAACCTGCAGACCCTCACCGCCGCAGGCCTGGTCGGCCAGGAAGTGAAGGTGGCGACCGAGCAGCTGGAGCTGGGCGCGGACAAGGTCAAGGGCGAGATAAACCTGGAGCATGCCGCCGGCAAGCTGGCCCTGGTGGTCATCGACAGCAATGGGGTGAAGAAGGAAATCGACCTCGGTTCCCAGGCGCCGGGGCGCGTGCCCTTCGAGCTGGACCCCAAGGCGCTGGGCCTGGCGCCGGGCAGCTACAAGGTCGAGGTCAAGAGCGACAGCGGCGAGTACCCCAAGGTCGAAGTGGCGGGTCGCGTCACCCAGGTGCGCGTCAGCGCCGAGGGGCCGGTACTGGAAGTCATCGGCGTCGGCTCCGTGCCCTTCTACAACATCACCGAATTCGGCCAGACGCAGACCGCCGGTCTGCTCTGAACCCTCCCATTCGTTCAATTCAAAGGTCCAGTCGCCATGAGTTTCAACATCGCCATGACCGGCCTCAGCGCCGTCAACGAACAGCTCAACACCATCAGCCACAACATCGCCAACGCCGGCACCACCGGCTTCAAGTCCTCGCGTACCGAGTTCGGCAGCATCTACGCCGACAGCCAGGCGATGGGCGTGGAAGTACTGGCCACCACCCAGAGCATCAGCCAGGGCGGCTCTCTGGTCACCACCGGACGCAGCCTGGATCTGGCCATCTCCGGCGGTGGTTTCTTCGTCACCCGTGATACCAACGGCGACCTGAGCTACACCCGCGCCGGCGTGTTCGGCGCCGACAAGAACAACAACATCGTCAACGCCGCCGGGCAGACCCTGCAGGGTTATCCGGTGGACGCCGCCGGCAACCTGCTGGTCGGCGCCATGGGCGACCTGCAACTGCAGAACGCCAACCTGCCGGCTCGCGCCACCGACACCCTGGCCTTCGTCATGAACCTGGACTCCAACCAGACCGTGCCGGCCACCGCACCGTTCGATCCGGCGGACGTGAACACCTACAACTCCACCTACACCACCAAGGTGTTCGACTCCCAGGGCAAGGAACACACCCTTACCCAGTACTTCGTGAAGACTGGCGACAACACCTGGGACACCTATTACTACCAGGGCAACACCGCCGTCGGCGGCCCGCAGGCACTGACCTTCGGCACCAACGGTACGCTCACCGCGCCGGTCGGCCCGGTCAACGTCGGCTTCGCCCTGCCGGGCGTCGACCCGATGGCGATCGCCATCGACTACAGCAACTCCAGCCAGTACGGCTCCGACTTCGTCGTCACCACCAACCGCGCCAGCGGCTATGCGGCGGGCGAGCAGACCGGCCTGTCGGTGGAGAAGGACGGCATGGTCTACGCCAACTACAGCAACGGCCAGCGCATGCTGCAGGGCCAGGTGGCGCTGGCCACCTTCGCCAATGCCGGCGGCCTGAAGAACATCAGCGGTACTGCCTGGGTGGAGACCGCCGATTCCGGCGCCGCGCTGATCGGCGTGCCCGGTGTCGGCCCGTTCGGCGCGCTGGTGGCCGGTTCGCTGGAGAACTCCAACGTCGACCTGACCCAGCAACTGGTCGGCCTGATGGAGGGTCAGCGCAACTACCAGGCCAACACCAAGGTGCTGACCACCAACAAAGAACTCACCCAAGTGCTGTTCGGCGCGATCTGAGGCTGACCCATGGACCGTCTCGGTTACACCGCAATGACCGCCGCCAGTCGCACCATGAGCTCGCTCACGGTGCGTGCCAACAACCTGGCCAACGTCAACACCCCCGGCTTCCGGGCCGACCTGGAGCAAGCCCAAGCCGTCACCGTGGAAGGTTATGGCTACGACAGCCGGCACCTGGCGCGGGTGAAGAACAACGGCGTCAACCTGGCACCCGGCGCGCTGATGGCCACCGGCCGTGATCTCGACGTGGCGATCCAGGGCCGCGGCCTGTTCACTGTCGAAGGTGATGGCGGCGCCGAGCGCTACACGCGCAACGGCGCGCTGCAGGTCGATGCCGAGTTGCGCCTGACCCTGAACGGCCGCGCCGTGCTGGGCGAGGGCGGCCCCATCGTGCTGCCCGAGTACGACAGCCTGCACATCGGGCGCGACGGCACCGTATCGGTGATCCCGCGTGGCGATTTCGTCACCGCCGAGGTCGATCGCATCCGCGTGGTGGATGTCGATGCCGCCGACCTGACCAAGGATGCCAGCGGTCTGCTGGCACGCACCGACGGCCAACCGGCCGAAGACATGGAAGCGCCGGTACTGGTCTCCGGTTACCTGGAGGCGAGCAACGTCGGCGCCATCGATCAACTGGTGGCGACCATGAGCCTGAACCGCCTGTTCGAGACCCAGGTAAAGATGATGAAGGCCGCCGAGGACCTGTCCGAAGCCGGCAACCGGATGATTCGCGGCAGTTGAGCATTCCGATTGTAGGGTGGGCTTCAGCCCACCATTGCCGAATGAACCAGGTGGGCTGAAGCCCACCCTACGGGTGACCGAACACGACGAGTAGCCCGGATGCAATCCGGGAACGATTTCCCCGGATTGCATCCGGGCTACCAGTACAAAGGAGACAGCACATGAGTTCCGCACTTTGGGTCAGCAAGACCGGCCTGGCCGCCCAGGACAAGGCCATGAGCGCCGTGGCCAATAACCTGGCCAACGTCAACACCAACGGCTTCAAGAGCGACCGTGTGGTGTTCGAGGACCTGTTCTACGCCATCGAGTTGCAACCAGGTGCGCAGGCCGATGAGGTCAATACCGTGCCGTCGGGCATTCAGCTCGGCAGCGGCGTACGCGTGGCCGGTACGCAGAAGGTGTTCACCGAAGGCAGCATCCAGACCACCGGCCAGCCGATGGACCTGGCCATTGTCGGCGCCGGCTTCTTCCAGGTAGAGGCGCCCAATGGCGACATCTACTACACCGAGAACGGCCAGCTGCAGCTCAATGCCGAAGGCATGATCGTCAACTCCCAGGGCTTGCCGTTGACACCGGCCATCGAAGTGCCGGCCGGCAGCAGCCGCTTCACCGTGGGCAGCGATGGCATCGTCACCGCCGTGCTGGCCGGCGACAGCCTGCCCTCGGAGCTGGGTCAGATCACCCTGGTCAACTTCACCAACCCGGGCGGTCTCGAAGCCCTCGGCGGCAACCTCTACCGCGAGACCGTGGCCAGCGGCGAGCCGGTCGAAGGCGTGCCGGGTGAAGAAGGCCTGGGCAATATCAAGCAGGGTGTGCTGGAAGGCTCCAACGTGCAGGTGGTCGAGGCAATGGTGGCGATGATCTCCATCCAGCGCGCCTACGAGGCCAACGCCAAGGTGCTCGACGCTGCGTCGGGCATGCAGCAGTTCCTCAACCAGACCGTGTGATTGCCATGAAGCGCCTGATCCCGCTCGCTCTGCTGCTGACCCTGGGTGGTTGCGCCAGCTTCAACGAGATGCTGCCCGACGAAGACTCGAGCCATTACGAACCCTTGCAACTGGACTACAGCGTGCCGCCGAGCACCGGTGGCGGGCTGTTTCGCAGTGGCTACAGCGGCTCGTTGATCGGCGACAAGCGTGCGGTGCGGGTCGGCGACATCCTCACCGTGGTGCTCGACGAGTCCACCCAGTCGAGCAAGAGCGCCGGTACCAGCTTTGGCAAGAGTTCGGGCGTATCCGTCGGTATTCCCACGGTACTGGGCAAGACCTACGACCGCCTGGAAAGCTCCGCCGAGGCCGAGCGCGACTTCAACGGTTCGGCGCGCAGTTCGCAGCAGAACACCCTGCGCGGCTCCATCGCCGTGACCGTGCATCAGGTGCTGCCCAACGGCACCCTACTGATCAAGGGCGAGAAAGCCCTGCGCCTGAACCAGGGCGATGAGTACATCCGCCTGGTCGGCCTGGTGCGCATGGACGACATCAACCGCGCCAACCAGGTGTCCTCGCAGAACGTGGCCAACGCGCGCATCTCCTACGCCGGCCGCGGCGTGCTCAGTGACAGCAACTCGGCCGGTTGGCTGACGCGCTTCTTCACCAGCCCGCTGTTCCCGCTCTGAGGCCCGGATCATGATCAAACGCTCACTCGTCGCCCTGCTCCTGACCTGGCCGCTGTCGACCAAGGCCGTGCCGCTGATGGATCTGGTGGATATCGAAGGCATTCGCGGCAACCAGTTGATCGGCTACGGCCTGGTGGTCGGCCTGGATGGTACCGGTGACAAGAACCAGGTGCGCTTCACCAGCCAGTCGGTGGCGAACATGATCAAGCAGTTCGGCATCAACCTGCCGCCGAACGTCGACCCCAAGCTGAAGAACGTCGCGGCGGTGACCGTGACCGCAGAAATTCCGCCGTCCTACAGCCCGGGGCAGACCGTGGACATCACCGTCGCCTCGCTGGGCGATGCCAAGAGCCTGCGCGGCGGCCAACTGCTGCTGACCCCGCTGCAGGGTGTCGATGGCGAGACCTATGCCCTGGCCCAGGGTGCCGTCGTCGTCGGTGGCCTCAATGCCACCGGGCAGAGCGGCTCCAGCGTGGCGATCAACTCTGCCAACAGCGGTCGCGTGCCCAACGGCGCCACCGTCGAACGGATGATCCCCAGCGATTTCAGTACGCGTGACGAGGTCATGCTCAACCTGCGCCAGCCCAGTTTCCAGACCGCTGCCAAGGTGGTCGAGGCGGTCAACGGCCGCTTCGGCAGTGGCACCGCCAGTGCCCTGAACTCGACCAAGATTTCCATTCGCGCGCCCATCACCAGCACCCAGCGCATCGGCTTCATGGCCATGCTCGAAGGGTTGGAGGTGGAAGAGGGCCGTGAACGACCGCGTGTGGTGTTCAACAGCCGTACCGGCACCGTGGTGGTTGGCCAGGGTGTGCGCGTCAAGGCCGCCGCCGTGGCTCACGGCACGCTGACCGTGACCATCAGCGAGAACCCTCAGGTCAGCCAGCCCAATGCCTTCTCCGGTGGCCAGACCGCCGTGGTGCCGCGCTCCGACGTCGCCGTCAGTCAGGACAAGAACGCCATGTTCAAGTGGCCCGATGGCGCCAGCCTGGACAGCATCATCAACACCGTGAACAGCCTCGGCGCTACCCCGGACGATGTCATGAGCATCCTCCAGGCGCTGGAACAGGCCGGTGCCCTCAACGCTGAACTGATCGTGATCTGAGCCATGAGCATCGTTTCCCTCGCCCAACACATGAGCAGCCACCGCGGCAGCGCCGACGGCATCGGCACCGCCCGCGAGCAGCAGTTGCAGGCCGCGGCCGAGCAGTTCGAGGCGCTATTTTTGCAGCAGATCCTCAAACAGATGCGCAAGGCCAGCGACGTGCTCGCCGAAGGCAACCCGATGCGCAGCCGCGAGATGGACACCATGCGCGACTTCTACGACGAGGTGCTGGCCGAGACCCTGGCCGGGCGCAAGCAGACCGGTATCGCCGACATGCTGGTCAAGCAACTGTCCGGCGGTGGCGATAGCGCAGTGGATCTGCAAGCGGCCGCAGCCGCTGCCCGTTCGGCGGAGCTGCCGCAGCGTTCCTCCAGCAGCCTGCTGGAGCCGCTGCGCGCGACCTGGCAGCGTGGCGTCGACGGCCTGGGCAAGGTCTGGGACAAGGGCTCGGCGGGCTTTCTCGCTCTGGTCGATCGGGTCATCCAGCAGGAGTCGGCCGGACGCGTCGATGCCGTATCGCCCAAGGGCGCGCGCGGCCTGATGCAGCTGATGCCGGACACCGCGCGGGAGATGGCAGCCGAGCTCGGCCTGCCATTCAACGAAGCCCGCCTGACCAGCGACGCCAACTACAACAAGCGCCTGGGCAGTGCCTACCTGGACAAGATGCTGCAGCGTTACGACGGTCATCAGGCGCTGGCGCTGGCCGCCTACAACGCCGGCCCCGGCCGTGTCGACGAGTGGCTCAAGGTCAATGGCGACCCGCGCAGTGGCGAGATCGCCACCGGTGCCTGGATCGAGCGCATCCCCTTCCAGGAAACCCGCGACTACACGCGCAAGATTCTCGGCGACCTGGCCAGCCGTGAAACACCGGTCAAGGACGACGTGCAGCAACAGACCTCGCTCAGCGCGCAGACCCGCCAGCAACTGGCCAGTGCCCTGAGTGCCGACAGTGGCCTGCTGCTCGGCGCCGTTGCCGGCAAGCAGGTCATGCAACGCGATGAATTTAAGTCCGCCGAGGATTCCGTCGCCCTGTCTTCAGTAACAGCCCAATTCGCTGCCGACGACGCCAGAGCGCCGCGTCTGGCGGCCTTCGCTCAGCCGATGCGCTTCGAGCGTCAGGAGTCCTAAGCCGTGACCATCCTCAACCAGATCGCCTACAGCGGTGTGCGTGCCAGCCAGGTGGCCCTGGCCACTACCGGGCAGAACATCGCCAACGTCAATACGCCCGGTTTCAGCCGTCTGCAGACCATCACCGGGTCGCTGGCGGGGCAGGGTGGCTTGAGCGTCGGCGGCGGGGTCGAGGTGATCAGCATCCGCCGCATGACCAACGAATTCCACAACCAGCAGCTATGGCGCGCGACCACCGAGCAGAACTTCTACGGCGCCTCGCAGCAGTACCTGACCGCGCTGGAAGCGCTGATGTCCGGTACCGGTTCGAGCATCAGTGCCGGCCTCGACCAGTTCTTCGCCGCGCTCAGTGAAGCCAGCGCCACACCGGGCTCCATCGCCCTGCGTCAGCAGATCATCAGCGAGGCCGGTAACCTGGCGCAGCGCTTCAATGGCCTGAGCAGCAACATCGACGCGCAGGTCAAGGCACTGCAGGAGCAGCGCACGGCCATGGCCACCGAGATCAATGGCCTGACCGAGAACATTGCGCTGCTGAACAAGAAGATCGTCGAGACCGAGTCGGTCAAGGGTGACAGCACTGCGCTGCGCGATCACCGTGAAAGCCTGATCGGCGAGCTCAGCCAGTTCGCCAAGCTGCGCGTCAACGAGACCCCGGACGGTTCGGTCAGCGTCGCCCTGGCCAACGGTCAGCCGCTGGTGGCCGGCCCCACCGCCGGCCAGCTCAAGGTGGCGATGACCGCCACGGGTGAGCAGGAAGTCAGCCTGGCCTTCGCCGGCACCAGCTTCCCCTTGCGTCAGGATGGTTTCGGCGGCGCGTTCGGCGGTCTTTACGATGTCGAGTACAACAGCCTGCGGCCAAACCTGGTGGCCCTGCACGACATGGCCAGCCAGTTGGCGCAGATGGTCAACGATGTGCTCGCCACGGGTTTTGACCTCAATGGCAACCCCGGCCAGCCGCTATTCGTCTACGACCCCACCAGCACCACCGCACTGCTGCGTATCGAGCCGCTGACCGCTGAACAGCTGGCGTTCTCATCGGCGGCGGGTGAGACCGGCAACAACGAGGTGCTGCTCGATCTGCTCGGGCTGAAGAACCAGACCATCACCCTGGGTGGCAGCCAGGTCACCCTCAACGACGCCTACGCCGGCCTGCTCGGTAAAGTGGCCAGCGACAGTCGGCAGAACCAGGCTGACTTCAAGTCCGCCACCGCCGTGACCCAGCAGGCGCAATCGCAGCGCGACAGCGTCAGCGCCGTGAGCCTGGACGAGGAGGCGGTCAATCTGATGACCTACCAGCAGGCCTACCAGGCCAACATGAAGGTGATCAGCACCGCCAACCAGTTGTTCGACGACATGCTTGCCGCGTTCTGACGCGCTTTCCAGAGAGATTCAGCCATGATGCGCATCACCAACTCGCAGATCACTTCGCTGATGCACAACTCGATGAACACCAGTTCTGCCGAGTTGGGCAAGCTGATGCAGCAGATGGCCACCGGCAAGCGCATCCTGCTGCCTTCCGACGATCCCATCGCCAGCGTGCGGGTGCTGCGCGTGCAGCGTGAAGAGGCGAGCCTGGAGCAGTTTCGCAAGAACATCGCCAACGTCTCCGGCAGCCTGTCGACCCAGGAAGCCAACCTCAAGTCCACTTCCGACGCCATGCTCAACGTGCGCGATCTGTTGCTGTGGGCGGCCAACGGCTCCAACACCAGCGAAGACCTGGCCGCCATGGCCGGCGAGCTGTCGATCATCGAAGACACCATCGTCAGCTTCGCCAACGTGCGCGACGAAGAGGGCCGCTACCTGTTCTCCGGCACCCTGAGTGACACCCCGGCGCTGAGTTTCGATGCGGCGACCCAGACCTACAGCATCACCGGCAACGACAAGCACCGTCAGGCTGCCGTGGCCAACGGCGTGCTGGTCGATGAGAACGTCACGGCGGCCAGCGTCTTCGGCGCAGGCGTGGGCATGCTCAACGAGCTGCGTGCCCTGATCAACACCCTGCAGGATCCGGCGCTGGACGCCACCGACCCGGCCGTACGCCAACAGATCACCGACACCCTCGGCGCCCTGGATGATGCCCATGGCCGCGTTCTCGGCTCGGTTACCGAACTGGGCGGCCGGCAGAATGCCCTGAGCCTGCTCAATGACAGCAACGAGGATGTGTCGCTGGTCAACCAGAAGATCGAAGGCGAGCTGTCGCAGCTGGACTATGCCGGCGCCACCATTGCCCTGAACAACTACCAGCTGGCTCTTGGCGCGACGCAAAAGACCTATCTGAAGATCAATGAGATGTCGCTGTTCAGCCTGCTGTAAGGAGTGACATTGGTGATCAAGGTCGATACACAGCTCCCGGTCGTCACCGCGCTCGATCCGCAGGCGCGCCGTCCTGTGCAGGGCGAGCAGCCGCTGCAGCGCCAGCGCAAGCAGCTGCCCGCTGAGCCGGCGCCACCGCCGCGTGGCAAGAGTGCCACCTTCAACCTGCAGCTCAACCAGCAGTTGACCTCGATGCAGGCGGCCGACAGTTACCTCGGCGAACTGGCCGGGCGCCTCGGCCAGCTCAAGCTCAGTCTCAGTCGCGAGTTGAGCAATGCCCAGGCTGGGGAACGCGACGGCATCAAGCGTGAGCTGGAGCAGGTGCGCAAGCTGCTCGCCGAACGCAGCCAGCGCTCCGGCGAAACCCTGGATGCCAGCTTCAAGTTGCGTCTCAGCGAGCCGGTGCGCAGCCGCTTCAGTTTGCAGGGGTTGGACTCCATCGCCGCGGTGCAGCAGGCCGGCAAGGAAACCCTGCTGTTCAGCGCCGGACGCAAGCTGGCCGAGCCGCTGGCGGTGGTGCTCGACGAGGGTTTGAGCGAGCAGCAGATTCTCCGGCGTTTCAACGCCGGCCTCGGTCCGGCGGGCATCCGCGCTGAAGTCGATCACGGCGGGGCGCTCAAGTTCAGCGCCCGCGAGAGCGAATGGCAGCAGCTCAAGGGCGAACTGCGCGTGCAGGGCGAAGGCAAGCTGGCAAGCCAGGCTCAGGCGGTCGTGGTCAGTCACGAGGAGCAGATGTTGCGCCTGCCTGAGGCGGCGCGCCTCGATGGTGCCCGCGAGCTGCGCCGAGCACTGGACGAAGTGGTGGCGGCGCTGGACCGGATTGGCACGCTGCGTGAGCAACTCAGCCATCGTCAGGAAGAAATTCGCGACTTTCTCGCCCGTCATGCCGATCACAACGAGCGTGAGTGGGCCAAGGATTTTGCCGGTGAAGTGTTCAGCCTGATGCGGCGCAGCCCCAGCAGCTACGCGGCGGTGACTCAGACCGTGGTGGCCCAGGCCAATATCAGTCGTTCCAGCGTGGTCAGCCTGTTGTCCTGATGGTTTTTCTCTCCTCAGCCGTCGGTCGCCCTCCCCCTTTTTTGGCGACTGACGGCTTTTTTAATTCGAGCGCGGCCGGCCGTCGAGCGCAGGCATGGTTGCTGCCGGGTTGTTGGCTTACTGGAAAAGGACATCCGAACCTGATGCCAGCCAGCTGATTTGACCATCGATCCGCTTTTTGACTGGTCGCACAGAATGATGGCGTTTTAACAGCTATCATCGCCCCCTCTCCGCAGGATGTGGGCCCGGCGCCCGTCATATCTGCCCTCTCGCATTCCAATAAAAACCCCGCATTCAAAGGGTTCAACCCGTTCCGGTGGCTTGTGCTTCCGGTGCATTGCCTTGTTCTCGAATTTTGGAGTACCGACGTGTTGAAGAAGTACCTGACTCTCCTCCTGCTCGCCTGTACCGCGCTGGTGAGCGTGCCCAGCCTGGCGCAGTTGAGCGATTCCGAAGCCATGAACATGACGGGCCTGCAGCGTTCGCTGACCCAGCGCATGGCCAAGAACTACCTCATGCTGGGTGCCGATGTGCGCGTGGATGCCGCCCAGCGTCAGCTGCAGGAAACCATCGAGCGTTTCGATGCCAGTCACAAGGCACTGACCGCTTACGCGCCGACTGCCGAGATCAAGGCCGCGCTGGCCAGGATCGATGGCATCTGGGCCTCCTACCGTCAGCAGCTGGAAGCCAAACCGGAGCAGGCCAGGGCTGCCCAGATGCTCGCCACCAGTGAGGAACTGCTGCAGCAGACGCAGACCGTCAGTGACCTGATGGGCAAGCACCTGGGCGCCATGGGCGCATCGGTGCACCGCACCGGCTGGGCGCGCGTGCAGACCCAGCGCATTGCCATGCTCTACATGGCCAAGTCCTGGCAAGTGCAGGCACCGGATCTGGATGCCAAGCTGGACAAGGCCGTGAGCGACTTCGAAACCATCCTCAAGGAGCTGGAAGCCCGCGGTGCACCGAGCGAGGAAATCGCTGCGACCCAGCGTCGGGTTCGGGCGAACTGGGGCTTCACCCTCAAGGGTATCGACCTGCACGCCAGTCAGGGTTTCGTCGGTACTGCCATCACCATCAGCACCGATTCGTTGTTCCGCCATCTCAACGAGCTGACCCGCCTGTACGCGGGCCTGCAGGCCAAAGAGGCCTGAGTGCCTGTCGACCTGCAACGGCGCCTTGTAGCGCTTGTTGCAGGTCGTTGGCAGAGGACGGTCAGCGCCGGTTGACCGTCTGCGCCGCGCGCAGCACATCGCTGCCGATCTTGCCCTCATATTCCTGCCACAGTGGTTGCATCGCTGCACGCCAGGCTGCTCGCTGCTCGCTATTGAGGCTGACGACCTGGTTGCCGGCAGCGACCAGACGCTGGCGATCACGGGCATTGAGCGCTTCGGCCTCGAGATTCACCGCCATGGTGACCTCATCGATGATTGCCTCCAACTGCACCCGCACCTGATAGGGAATGCTGATCCAGAAGCTGGAGTTGCTCACCAGCATGTAGCTCAGCACGCCATGCTCGGTTTCAGTGACATAGGGCTGCAGCGCGCCAAGTTGCTGGCTGACGATATTGGACCAGGGATTCTCCGCCCCCTGTACCCGGCCGGCCTGCAGCGCTGCCTGGGTCTCTGCAAAAGGCAGGCGCAGGCTGCTGGCGCCGACGCGGGCGAACTGCTGTTCGAGAATCGCCGACGGCTGGATGCGGAAGGTCAGGCCGGCGGCATCGGCCGGGGTGTGCAGCGCACGGGTGGCCGAGAGCTGCTTCATGCCGTTGTTCCAGTAGGCCAGACCATAGATGTTGTGGCCGGCCATCGAGCGCAGCAGCTCGCGACTCTTCTCGCGCTTCTGGAAGCGCTTCACCGCCTCCAGGTCATCGAACAGAAACGGCAGGTCGAACACCTGCAACTGGGTGGTGTATTGCTCGAATTTCGACAGCGACGGTGCCAGCAGTTGCACCTTGTTGTTGCGCAGCGCCTGCAGTTCGTCGGCATCGCCGAACAGGCTGGAGTTGGGGTATACCTCGACCTTCACCTTGCCGGCCAGGCGCTCGTCCACCAATTGCTTGAACAGCAGGGCGCCTTTGCCCTTGGGAGTGTCCTCGGCCACCACGTGGGAAAACTTGATCAGGATCGGCTCGGCCAGTACCGGCGCGGAACACAGCAGAGCGGCGAAAGCCGCCGCCAGAGAGGTCTTGAACATCGACACACCTTTTTACGGAAAACGCAGAGCCGAGGCCGGCGCCGAGTGTGGCGGGCCTGGGTACGGATCGGGATGGCTTGCAAGATTAGACCTGACGAAGGACGTCGGCCTAGCCTCGTTGGGGACTACCGGGTCGATGCCCGGTTATTGTTGGCATGCTGCCCGTGACCGTGCAGTCAATGGCAGGGGGCGGCATTCTTGCGGATGGGGATTGCCGGCACAAGGCTGGTTTCATGAACCGGCGCGCATTCCGGGGAAGTTCCGCAGGTGGTCCGATCTGCGCATCCCTGCGTCCACCGGCTGGTGTATAAGGACAAGTCTTCCTCCCGTCATGCCAGGCCACCATGAGCGAAGCCGTAGAAAACGATAGCGCCGTCTACAAGACCCTGCTCGAGTCCACCCGGGCGATCCCTTGGAAGATCGACTGGAAGACCATGACCTTCGCCTACATCGGCCCGCAGATCGAGACGCTGCTGGGCTGGTCGCAGGCCAGCTGGGTCAGCGCCGAAGACTGGGCGACACGCATGCACCCGGACGACCGCGAGAAGGTGGTGCAATTCTGCGTCGCGCAATCGCAGAACGGCGTCGATCATGAGGCTGACTACCGTGCGCTGACCGCCGCCGGCGACTACGTTTGGATTCGCGACGTGGTGCACGTGGTGCGCGACGACAACGGCGAGGTGGATTCGCTGATCGGCTTCATGTTCGACATCAGCGAGCGTAAGAAGACCGAGGAACAGCTGCTGACCCTGCAGAAGCAGCTGGAGGAATACTCCTACAAGGACGGCCTCACCGGCGTGGCCAACCGGCGCATGTTCGACAGCGTGCTGGCCACGGAATGGGCCAATGCCCAGCGCACCCAGCAACCGCTATCGCTGATCCTGCTGGATATCGATCACTTCAAGCAGTTCAACGACCATTACGGCCATATTCAGGGCGACGACTGCCTGAAGAGCGTCGGCCAGGCGCTGAGCCGCGCGGCCAGCCGGCCACGGGATTTCGTCGGGCGCTTCGGTGGCGAGGAGTTCGTGCTGGTGCTGCCGGAGACCGACGAGGCCGCTGCCCGGCATATCGCCGAGCGCTGCCGCCAGCAGGTACGCCAGCAGCGCATTGCCCACGAGCGCTCGTCGGTGTCGTCCCTGCTCACCATCAGCCTCGGTGTCGGCACCATTGTGCCGGGCGCCCACGACCGCCCGTTGGACTTCCTCAACAGCGTCGACAAGCTGCTCTACCAGGCCAAGCAACGCGGCCGTGACCGCTTGGAAGTGGCCAAGACGCCCGCTCGTTCGACCCTGGATGGTGCCGCTGACGCCCGCGCTTGAGCAATCGTTAACCTAATCGTAACGATAGCGTTGGCTGCTTGATTGATGACCCGAGGGTCACGCTCCTAATGTGCCTCCACGACAGCGGAACTCGTGGAGTCTTCAATGACAACAACAATATCCCCACCGCCGCAGTGGTCGCGTCGTCGCGCTGAAAAAGCCCGGCGACTCGATCAGGTGCGCAACCTCGCCGATGGCGTGGTCCTGCCCAGCGACAAGATCGTCGCGGCCCTCGAAGCCTTGATCGCCCCCGGCGATCGCGTGGTACTCGAAGGCAACAACCAGAAGCAGGCGGACTTCCTCTCCCGTTCGCTGGCCAAGGCCGACCCTGGCCGTCTGCACGATCTGCACATGATCATGCCCAGCGTCAGCCGCGCCGAGCATCTCGATCTGTTCGAACGTGGCATCGCGCGCAAGCTCGACTTCTCCTTTGCCGGGCCGCAGAGCCTGCGCATTGGCCAGTTGCTCGAAGACGGGCAGATGGAAGTCGGCGCCATCCACACCTATATCGAACTCTATTCGCGCCTGCTGGTGGACCTGATCCCCAACGTCGCGTTGGTCGCAGGCTTCCAGGCCGACCGCCACGGCAACATCTACACCGGCCCGAGCACCGAGGACACTCCGGCGCTGGTCGAGCCCACGGCTTTCAGCGACGGCATCGTGATCTTCCAGGTCAACGAGATCGTCGACGAGTTGCCGCGCGTCGACATTCCCGCCTCCTGGGTCGACTTCGTGGTGGTGGCCGACAAGCCGTTCTATATCGAGCCGCTGTTTACCCGCGACCCGCGCCATATCACGTCGGTACATGTGTTGATGGCGATGATGGCGATTCGCGGTATCTACGAAAAACACAAGGTTCAGTCGCTCAACCACGGCATCGGTTTCAATACCGCCGCCATCGAGTTGATCCTGCCCACCTACGGTGAGTCGCTGGGCCTGAAGGGCAAGATCTGCCGCAACTGGACGCTCAACCCGCACCCGACGCTGATCCCGGCCATCGAGACCGGCTGGGTGGAAAGCGTGCACTGCTTCGGCACCGAGCTGGGCATGGAGAACTACATTGCCCAGCGCCCGGACGTGTTCTTCAACGGCCGCGACGGCTCGATGCGCTCCAACCGCATGATGTGTCAGCTGGCCGGGCAGTACGCGGTCGACCTGTTTATCGGCGCCACGCTGCAAGTGGACGGCGATGGGCATTCTTCCACCGTCACCCGTGGGCGCCTGGCCGGTTTCGGCGGCGCGCCGAACATGGGCCATGACCCGCGTGGTCGGCGTCATTCGACGCCTGCCTGGCTGGACATGCGCCCGGGCGACAGCGAAGCGCCGCTGCTCGAGCGTGGCAAGAAGCTGGTGGTGCAGATGGTCGAAACCTTCCAGGAAGGCGGCAAGCCCACCTTCGTCGAGCAGCTCGATGCGGTAGATATGGCGAAGAAGGTCGGCATGCCGCTGGCGCCGATCATGATCTACGGCGACGACGTCACCCACCTGCTCACCGAGGAAGGCATCGCCTACCTGTACAAGGCGCGAACCGTGGAAGAGCGCCAGGCAATGATCGCCGCGGTGGCCGGCGTCACCGCCATCGGTCTACGTCATGACCCGAAAGACACTGCGCGCATGCGCCGTGAAGGACTGATCGCGCTGCCTGAAGACCTCGGCATTCGCCGCACCGATGCCAGCCGCGAACTGCTCGCAGCCAAAAGCATCGCCGAGCTGGTCGAGTGGTCGGGCGGCCTGTACAACCCGCCCGCCAAGTTCAGGAGCTGGTGATGAATGCACTGACTGCAATTCAGCCGAAGCTTTCTTTAGGGGATTGGCTGGCCGATCTGGCCGTCGACGCGCTGATCGACGAGGCCGACCTGTCGCCCAAGCCGGGTCTGGTCGACCGGCGTGGCAGCGGCGCGCACACCGACCTGCACCTGGGCCTGATGCACGCCTCCGCGCTGGCCCTGTGGCCGAGCTTCAAGGCCATGGCCGAGGCTGCCCAGCAACGTGGCGAGATCGACCTGCATCTGCGTGAAGCGGTGGGCCGCATTGGTCGCGAAGGTGAGGTGGAGATGCTGCGCGTCACCGGCGGCGTCAACACCCATCGCGGCGCAATCTGGGCGCTGGGTCTGCTCAGTGCTGCTGCTGCACTCGAACCCCGCGAGTTGGCAGCAGAGCAGGTCGCCGTACGCGCCGCACGCCTGGCCCTGCTCAATGACCGCGCCGCGCCCGTCACTGGCGACAGCCATGGCGCGCAGGTTTGCCGTCTGTACGGTGTGCATGGCGCCCGTGAGGAAGCGCAGCTTGGCTTCCCCGCGGTGATCCAGCAGGCGCTGCCGCAACTGGCGCGCAGCCGCGCTGCCGGGGCAGGGGAGCAGAACGCTCGTCTCGATGCCTTGCTGGCGATCATGACCCAGTTGGCCGACACCTGCGTGCTCTACCGCGCCGGTATGGCCGGACTGACTTGCATGCAGAGCGGTGCTCGCGCGGTGCTCGCTGCCGGCGGCTGCGCCAGCCTCGACGGCCGTCGCCATTTGCGCGACCTCGAACGCGACATGCTGCGCCTACGCGCCTCGCCTGGCGGCTCTGCCGATCTGCTCGCCGCCACCCTGTTCCTCGACCGCCTGCAGCATCACCTGCCGGCGCAGCTTGGGAGTCTGTGAAATGGAAACCCTGTCTTTTCAATTTCCTGCCGGGCAACCGGCCCAAGGTCGCGCGCTGGTGGGTTGCGTCGGCTCCGGCGACCTGGAAGTACTGCTCGAACCCGGTCAGGCCGGCACCTTGGCGATCCAGGTGGTGACCTCGGTGAACGGCAGCGCGCCGCGCTGGCAACTTTTGTTCGAACGCATGTTCCGCGAGCAGCAGCTGCCCGCGCTGAACATCGCCATCCATGATTTTGGCGCCACGCCGGGTGTGGTGCGCCTGCGCTTGGAGCAAGGCCTGGAGGAACTGAACCATGGCTGATCAGAACATTGCGCGCTTGCTGGCGCAGCGCAGCTTTACCGAATTGGGTGCTCGTCAGCGGGCTCGCGCGCTGCTCGACGCCGGCAGTTTCCGTGAGTTGCTCGACCCCTTCGCCCGGCTGATGTCGCCCTGGCTACCGAAGCAGGGCATCGTGCCGCAGGCCGATGACGGCGTGGTGGTGGCCAAGGGGTTGATCGACGGTCAGCCTGCGGTGGTGATCGCCATCGAAGGTGCCTTCCAGGGCGGCAGCCTCGGCGAAGTGGGTGGGGCGAAGATCGCGGGTGCCCTGGAACTGGCGGCTGAAGACAACAAGGCCGGCACGCCGACCCGCGCCGTGCTGCTGCTGGAAACAGGTGGCGTGCGCCTGCAGGAAGCCAACCTGGGCCTGGCGGCCATCGCCGAGATACAGGCTGCCATCGTCGAGCTGCGCCAGTATCAGCCGGTGATCGGCCTGGTCGCCGGCCCGGTCGGTTGCTTCGGCGGCATGTCCATCGCCGCCGGGCTGTGCAGCTACCTGCTGGTGACCCGCGAGGCGCGTCTGGGGCTCAACGGCCCGCAGGTGATCGAACAGGAGGCCGGGCTGGACGAGTACGACTCGCGCGACCGTCCCTTTATCTGGAGCCTGACCGGCGGCGAGCAGCGCCACGCCAGCGGTCTGGTGGATGGCTATGTAGCCGATGACGTCGACGCCATTCGCAGCGAGCTGCATGGGCTGTTCGCCAAGGGTAAACCCGCGTTGGAACGCAGCCGTCACCACGCCTGGTTCCTTGAACGCCTGCGCGCTGTCGACACTGCCGTCCAGGCCGATGCCGCTGCCGTGCGCAGCGCCTACCAGGGAGCATGAACATGACAACTGCACAGGAACAACGTGGCCTGCACTGGTTCCAGGCGCTGGCCGGCGCTGCCCAGCAGCAACCAGGGTTGCCTGCCTCGCTGCGGGTGGCCGATGGTGAATTGGCTGGCCAGGCAGTGCGCTACCTCGCCGTGATCGCCGACGCCGACAACCTCTTTCCCCGCGCGCGCAACGGCGAGGTCGGCCTGCTCGAAGGCTGGGGCCTGGCCCAGGCGGTGGACGAAGCCATCGAGGCGGATCGCGATAACCCGCACAAACGTGCGCTGATCGCCATCGTCGACGTACCGAGCCAGGCCTACGGCCGCCGCGAGGAAGCCTATGGCATCCACCAGGCGCTGGCCGGCGCGGTGGACGCCTATGCCCGTGCCCGCCTGGCCGGGCATGCGGTGATCGGCCTGCTGGTGGGCAAGGCCATGTCCGGCGCCTTTCTCGCCCACGGTTACCAGGCCAACCGCCTGATCGCCCTGCGCGACGCCGGGGTGATGGTGCACGCCATGGGCAAGGCCGCTGCCGCGCGTATCACCCTGCGCAGCGTCGACGAACTGGAGGCGCTGGCCGCCAGCGTGCCACCGATGGCCTATGACCTGGACAACTACGCCTCGCTTGGCCTGCTGTCGGAGGTACTCGATGTGGAGCAGGCGACACAGCCGACGGCTGCCGATCTGGCCCGCGTGCAGGACGCTCTGAACCGTGCCATGAGCGATATCGCCGAGGCCCCGCGCGACCTGCGCAACCGCCTGGGCGCCGCCAATCGTGCGGCCTCCACGCAGGTGCGCGAGGCCTTGCGCGCGCAGTGGTGAACAGGGTGTGAACGGCCACCGTAGGGTGCTCCGTGCGCACCAGAGAGTTTTTCGATAGCCCGGTGCGCACGGCGCACCCTACAGAGGAAAGGTCGATGCACCCGACACCCCGTCCACATGATCTGCTCTGGGGCTTGCGTCCCGAGTACCTGCCACAGGAGGCGCCGGCCTGGGCTCATGCCGCCCTGGGTGGGCATGTGCCGGTGGTGGTGCGCCGTGCCCCGGCTGAATCCGGATGGGTCGCGGTGGGTATTCGTGGCTCCGCGCGTGAACAGCGACATGCTACCTGGATGCGTGTGAGCGAGATCAGCCGTCTGGTCAGCCCGCAGGCGGTGGCCAGGGCCGGGCGCTGGCGCAACCACGCTCAGCCGCAGTGGCCGGCGTTGCGCGCGTTGAGCCAACTGGCGCCGCGTCTCGATGCCCTCGGCCTGGCCTGGGGCGTGACCGGCAGCCTGGGCTTCGAGCTGGCCAGCGGCATCAGCGCCGTGCACCCTGACAGTGATCTTGACTTGTCTCTACGTGTGCCCCATCAGCTTCCGCGCAACGAGGCGCGGACGTTGTGCGCGCTGCTGGACGAGGCGCCGGGCCGTATCGACCTGCAGCTGGAAACCCCTTACGGCGCCGTGGCGCTGCGCGAATGGGCCGGCGAGGCGCCGCGCGTGCTGCTGAAAAGCCAGGACGGCCCGCTGCTGGTTAGCGACCCCTGGCAACTGCGGCAGGTGGCGGCGTGAGCACGCTGTGGGCCTTCCCCGGCCAGGGCGCGCAGCAGCCCGGGATGCTGCAGGCATTGCCCGATGCGCCGGTGGTGCAGGTCTGTATCGAGCAAGCCAGCGCTGCGTTGGACGAGGACGTACGCCTGCTGGATTCGGCAGAAGCGCTGCAAAACACCCGTGCCGTGCAGCTTTGCCTGCTGATCGCCGGCGTCGCCACCGCACGCCTGCTCAGCGAACGCGGGCATCGCCCGGACTATGTCGCCGGCTTGTCCATCGGAGCCTACGCTGCCGCGGTGGTGGCCGGTGCGCTGGAGTTTGCCGATGCCGTACGCCTGGTCGCCCTGCGTGGCGAGCTGATGCAGCGGGCCTATCCCAGTGGCCATGGCATGACCGCCATTCTCGGCCTCGACCAGGCCAGCGTCGAACGCCTGCTGGCCGAAGCCGAAGGCCCGGTGTACCTGGGCAATATCAACGCTGAAACCCAGCTGGTGATCGCTGGCAGCGATGCCGCCATGGCAGCCGTGGCCGAGCGCGCTCGCACCCTCGGCACGCTTATGGCCAAACGCTTGGCCATAAGCGTGCCGTCGCACTGCGCGCTGCTCGATGGCCCGGCGCGCGTGCTGGCTGAGGCTTTCGCCAAGATCGAACTGCGTACCCCGCAGGTGCGCTACCTGAGCAGCAGCTCGGCGCGCCTGATTCGTGATCCCGAAACCCTGCGCGACGACCTGGCTCACAACATGAGCCGCGTCGTCGACTGGCAGGCCACGCTCGTCACCGCCTATGAACGCGGCGTGCGCCTGCACTTGGAACTGCCACCCGGCGGCGTGCTGACCGGGCTCGCCCGGCGTGTCTTCGACGCCGGCCAGGCAATCGCCTTCGAGGGCGCACGTCTGGATACACTCGACGCCATGTTGCGTCAGGAGGTAAGCCGCGACCGCTGAGCCGTAGCGTTTACCGAAGCACAAAAACAACAACTTCGATACGTAAGACGAGGACAACAACAATGATCATCTACGGTGTCGCCTTCCTGGCGTTCTGCACCCTGGCAGGCATCTTCATCGGTGAACTGCTGGGCAAACTCATCGGCGTGCCCGCCAACGTTGGCGGTGTCGGGATCGCCATGATCCTGCTGATCTTCCTCGGCAGTTACCTGAAAAACCGCGGCCTGTTTACCGGCAAGTCGGAACAGGGCGTGGAGTTCTGGAGCGCCATCTACATTCCCATCGTGGTCGCCATGGCCGCCCAGCAGAACGTCTACGGTGCCCTCAAAGGCGGCCCGATGGCGATTCTCGCTGGCACCGCTGCCGTCGCCATCGGTTTTGCGCTGGTCCCCGCACTGAGCCGCATCGGGCAAAAGAAGCCTGAAACCGACGTAGCCCCCTCCCTGAACAAAGCGCCACGGTGACTGCCATGTACGAATCTTTGATGAAGGTCATTACCGGCTACGGCCTGCTCAGCGGCTTCGCCATCATCGGCATCACCATGTGGGTGTCGTACTGGATTTCCGACAAGTTCACCAAGGGCCGCCTGCACGGCTCGGCCATCGCCATCCTGCTTGGCCTGCTGCTGTCCTATATCGGTGGCGCCTACACCGGCGGGCAGAAAGGCCTGGTGGATATTCCGCTGTTCGCCGGCATCGGCCTGCTCGGTGGTGCCATGTTGCGTGACTTCGCCATCGTCGCCACTGGTTTCGGCGTCAGTGTCGAGGAACTCAAGCGTGCCGGTTTCGCCGGGGTGCTGGCGCTGTTCGTCGGCGTCTTCGCCTCCTTCGTGGCCGGTGTCGGGGTGGCCATGGCCTTTGGTTACACCGACGTGGTCAGCCTGACCACCATCGGCACCGGCGCGGTGACCTATATCGTTGGCCCGGTAACCGGTGCAGCCATCGGCGCCAGCTCCGACGTGATGGCGCTGTCGATTGCCGCCGGCCTGATCAAGGCGATTCTGGTGATGGTGGCGACGCCCTTCATTGCGCCCTATATCGGCCTGAACAATCCGCGCAGCGCGGTGATCTTCGGCGGCCTGATGGGCACCTCCAGCGGCGTGGCCGGCGGCTTGGCTGCGACCGATCCGAAGCTGGTGCCCTACGGCTGTCTGACCGCGGCGTTCTACACCGCCCTGGGCTGCCTGCTCGGCCCATCGTTGCTCTACTTTCTGATGCGAGGCCTTCTGGGCTGACCTTTGCCCGCCCTTGTGGCGGGTTTTTTCTATACCCCCGCGATCATGTAGGAGCCCGCTTGCGGGCGATACTCTTGCCCTGATCGCCGGCAAGCCGGCTCCTACAGCCGTGCCACGCCTGCGGGTAAGTTCATTCTCGGCTCCTAAGATTGCCGGCTATACATTCGGCATTCGGCGAGCAGCGCCAGCAGGTTCGGGTCGCGTTCCTTGGCCTTGAGAAAGACCACGCCGATATGCTGCTGCAGGTGGTACTTGGCCTGCAGCGGGATCAGCTTTACCCGGTTCTCGTATACCGCCGCCACGCGCCCCGGTAGCAGGGCATAACCGACGCCGGAACTGACCATGCTGAGCAGGGTGAAGATGTCTTTCACCTGCATCGCCACCTTGGGCTCGAAGCCGGCCTGCTTGAACACCCGCTCGCCGTCACGGAAGGTGGCGTAGCCCTGGGTCAGGGTGATAAAGGTCGAATCGCGCAGATCGGCCAGGTCCACCTCGGCGTGATCGGCGAAGGGCGAGTCGTTCGGTGCGGCGAGGAAAATGTCGTCGGAGAACAGCGCCAGCTGCTCGCAATCCGGGTCGCTGACACTGTCGTCGAGGGCGATGAGGATGGCGTCCAGCTCCATGTTCTTCAGCTTGTACAGCAGGTCGACGTTGGAACCGAGCACCAGGTCGATGTTCAGTTCGCTGCGCCGCAGCTTCAGGCCCATGATCAGTTGCGGCACGGTCTTCACCGTCAGCGAGTAGAGCGCCCCGAGCTTGAAGCGCTCGGCGCCGAAGCCCGCCGCCTCGCGGGTCAGGCGCACCATCTCCTGGGCATCCTGGATCAGCTTCTGCGCCTTCTCCTCCAGCACATAGGCGCTCTCCAGCGGGATCAGGTTGCGTCCCTCGTGCTTGAACAGCGGGCAGCGCAGCGCGCTTTCCAGCGAATGGATGGCGCGGTGCACGCTGACGTTGCTGGTCTGCAACTCGTTGGCGGCACGCGCCAGGTTGCCACTGCGCATGAAGGCGAGAAAGACCTCCAGCTTTTTCAGGGTCAGTTCTTCATCGATCAGCATCGGCCTGTCCTTTTCCTGCGATAGCTGATTGTGCCGCATCCACGCCGGTCAGCGGTGATCGCTCGGTGCGACTTTGGTGGCAGATGGAGCGCTGTCTGAAATGCCCGGTCGTTTGTCATTTCAATAGTGTTGATGTGAATGCCGAGCAGGCACTACCGTAAGAACAGTCCTGCATCTGTACAGGCAATGCCTGCGCCGAGAATTGTCTCTTTTTGAGGAGTACCGCCATGAACGATTTCGCTTCGCTGCCCGTGACCTCCGGCCTGAAGGCCCTGCAAGCGCTGATCCGCGGCGAACTGCCGGCGCCCTCAATCGGCGAGACCATGGGTATCCATGCGGTGCAGGTGGAGGCGGGCAGCATCACCCTGGAGGGGCGTCCGGATCAGCGTCATCTCAACCCGGCTGGCGCCGTGCATGGCGGCTTCGCCGCCACCTGCCTGGACGGCGCCGCGGCGCTGGCGCTGTTCTCCATCCTGGAGGCGGACGTGCCGCACTCGACAGTGGATCTCAACGTCAAGTACGTGCGTCCGCTGCGCCCCGGCGAGGTCTATCAGGTGCGCGGCTGGGTGGTCGAGCGCACCCGCAGGCTGGCGATCTGCGACGCGCAGATCCTCGATGCGCAGGGCAAGCTGTGCGCCAAGGCCACCACCACCTTCGTCATCGGAGCGGCCAAGGCATGAAGGAACTTATCGTTCAGGGCCCCGGCCAACTGGCCTGGGTCGAGACGCCCGATCCACAACTTGCTACTCCGGCCAGTGCGTTGGTCAGGCCCATCGCCTCGGCCTCCTGTGATCTGGATCGTCGCCTGATCGCTGGCACCACGCCGTTCAAGCCGCCCTTCGCGCTGGGCCATGAATGCGTGGCCGAGGTGCTGGAGGTTGGGTCGGCCGTGCGTGACCTGCGCCGTGGCGATCTGGTTTCGGTGCCCTGGAAGATCGCCTGCGGCAGCTGTGCCCAGTGTCTGGCCGGGCGCTCCAGCGCCTGCACGGCAGTACCGCGCATGGCCGCCTACGGCGTACCGGCGGGTGGCCACTGGGGCGGGCTGTTTTCCGAGGTGGTGATGGTGCCGTTCGCCGACGCCATGCTGGTTCCCTTGCCGGCCGGGCTCGACCCCGTGGCCGTGTCCAGCGCCAGCGACAACCTCACCGATGCCTGGGTGGCCGCCAGCCGGCCGCTGGCCACACGGCAGGATGCCCGTGTGCTGGTGGTCGGTGGCACGGAAAGTCTTGGTGTACTGGCCGTACAGATGGCACGTGCCGCGGGAGCTGCGAGCGTCGACTACCTTGATGAGCATCCACTGCGCCAGCAGCTTGCCGCGCGCAGCGGCGCGGGTGTCGATCTGGCAGGGCGCGATCTCGACCGCAGCTATGACCTGGTGATCTCCGCTACCCGTGATCATCAGGCGCTGCGCCGTGGCCTGCTGGCGCTGGCACCCGGCGGGCATTGCTCGTGTATCGGCATCATCTTCGATGATCCGAAGATTCCGCTGTTCGACCTGTACCTGCGCGACGTCACCTTTTCGGTCGGTGCCTGCAGCGTGCAGCAGCATATTCCCAAGGTGCTGGATCTGGTGCACAGCGGCTGCTGTGATCCCCTGCTGGTCAATCCACAGGTGGTGGGCTGGGAGGATGCGCCGCAGGCGCTGATTCAGCCGCTGACCAAGTGCATCGTGGTGCGCGAGCGCATCACTTGAGCGTACTCAGTTGAGCTGTTCGGCCAGCGCCAACATCACCCGGCGCCAGGCGTCCTGACCGTCGGCGTCGGTGGTGGCGAAGGCGTCACGCAGGGTGCGCCGCTCCAGCTCGGTGGCTTCGGCTTCCAGCGCCGAGCCTGCCTCGCTCAGTGCCAGCAGCTTGAAGCGATGCCGGCCCGGTTCGCGGGTGTACTGCACCAGCACCTGCTCGAACAGATGCGACAGCGGGCGATGCAGCGCCTGGTTGCTGACACCGAGGGTGATGGCCAGTTCACCGACGCTGATTGCATCGACGCGGGCGATCACATACAGAATACGGTGGTGCACACGGGACAGCCCACGCGCTTCGAGAAAGCGGTCGGCCGCCACCGTCAGGCCACGGAAGCCGAAGTGCAGCAGCTCGAGGCTATGGTCGAGCGGATCCAGCGACTTCAGGTTCACGGACGCCGTGTTGATCTTTTTCTCGATGACCATGGGATATTCACGCGGGTTGAAGTGACGCACAGCCTAGGCTCTGTACGAAAAGTCGTCGAGCGAAGGTCAGGCAAGGCGAAGGCGCTCGAAGAAGCGGAGTTTACGCGTTGTAAATGAGCATTCTGAGAGCGATTTCAACGCAGCATCACCGAGCGCAGGCACTTTTCGTACGGAGCCTAAGGCCTGCACCCGCCCCTCACAACATAGGAACATGCACATGCAACTGATCTACGCCGCTGCCTCACCCTTCGCTCGCAAGGTTCGCGTACTGGCTGCGGAAACCGGCCTGTTGGACCGAATCGAATTGCTCGACACCGCCGTGCTGCCCACCACGCTCAACGAGCGGGTCAATGCCCTCAACCCGCTGGGCAAGATTCCGGTACTGCTGAGCGACGACGGTGAGGCGCTGTATGACAGCCGAGTGATCTGCGAATACCTCGACACCCTGCATCAAGGTCCGAAGCTGCTACCGGACGGTGCCGCGCGCTGGCAGGTGTTGTGCCTGGCCGCGTTGGCCGATGGCCTGATGGACGCGGCACTGCTGGCGCGATACGAGCGCGCCGCACGACCCACCGAGCTGCAATGGCCAGCCTGGCTGGAGGGGCAGCTGGGTAAGATCCAGCGGGCTTTGGCGGAGCTGGAACGCCAAGTCGAACGACTACAGGGCCCGCTCGACCTGGGGCAGATCGGCGTCGCCTGCGCGCTGGGCTACCTGGACTTCCGCTTCTCCGATCTCGATTGGCGCGCCGCTCATCCTGGCCTGGCCGCCTTCCAGCAGACCTTCGCCCAGCGCGCCTCCATGCAGGCCAGTGCGCCGGTGTGAGAGTCCGGCAGTGCTGAGGGAGTGAGTTTCACCTCTGCGTTGCAATGGCGAGGCGAGGATTGTCGAGTCTCTGGCGCAAGGTTGCTTGGCGTGATGCCAAAAAGCTATTATTCCGGCGCGCATATTGCTCCGTTTTAGTCATTTAATTGACTTTTCCTGGGTGTAAATGCCGCCTGTCTGAGCTGTATATCGGAAAATTGACAGTCTGTTGGTCGTGCTGATTCAATGCCGATACATATAAGCGTCACGATTGTGCTCAAAGTCCAGGGGTCGACTAGAGTTTCAGCAAGTGACGGGGGGACGCCTCGCCAGAGGTTTCTGAGAGAAGTAGGCGTGCAAGCGCTTTTCAGTTCAGTGGGTTGATCAGTTGAAATTCTCAAATGGAATAGCCGGGCTTTTCAGCCTGGCCATTGCGTTTTTCGCTAGTACAGCACTTGCCCAGCCCTCCAGCGTAGCTTTCTGGTACGCCGATGAGCCGCCGCTCCCCGAGCTTTCGCAGTTCGAGTGGGTGGTTGTTGAGCCCGGACATGTCTCCGCTTCCGACCTCGCTTATCTCAAGGCCCAGGGCCGCACGGTGTTCGCTTACCTGTCGGTCGGTGAATACCATGGTGATCTCACCGCGGCCGGCTTGAAGGACGCTGCCAGCAGCATCAGAAACAGTGCCTGGAACAGTCAGGTCATGGATCTCGATGCATCCGCCTGGCGCGACTATCTCCTTGGCCGAGCCAGTGCTCTGAAAGGGCAAGGTTACGACGGCGTTTTTCTCGATACGCTGGACAGCTTCCATCTCCAACCCAAAGACTTTCAGGAGCCGCAGCGCCTGGCTCTGAAAAGTCTTCTGCAGCAGATGCATCGCCGCGAGCCCGAACTCAAGTTGTTCTTCAATCGCGGCTTCGATGTTCTACCCGAGCTGCCGGGCGTCGCTTCTGCCGTGGCCGTAGAGTCCCTGTATGCAGGATGGGACGCTGCAGGGGGCGGTTATCGCCAGGTGCCGCAGCGTGATCGCGACTGGTTGCTGCCGCACCTCGATGACGCACGGTCAAAAGGCATTCCGGTCGTGGCGATCGAATACCTGCCGCCAGAGCAGCGCAAGGAGTCACGCGAGCTTGCCGCTCGCCTGGTTCGTGAGGGCTTCATTCCCTACATCACGTCGCCTGAATTGAATGCGTTGGGGGTGAGCTCCATCGAGGTCCAGCCACGGCGTATCGGTCTGGTCTATGACCCTCGGGAAGGTGAGCTCGAGGACAACCCGGGCCATATCTATCTTGGCGGGCTGCTCGAGTACCTGGGATATCGTGTCGACTACTGGCCTGCCGACGCGTCGCTGCCGCAACGTTCGCTCAAGGGACTGTATGCCGGCGTCGTGGTCTGGATGACCAGTGGTGCCCCGGAGAAGCGCGACATCTTCGAGGATTGGCTGAACAAGCGGCTCGATGAACAGGTACCGCTGGCTTTCTTTTCTGGTCTGCCGCTGGACAACGACAGCCTGCTCAGCCGTCTTGGTATTCGCACCCTGTCGCAGCCGATTGCCGATGAAGCCGTGCTGGAATCGCATGATGCGGCGCTGGTCGGTGGGTTCGAGGCGCCCATGCGCTTGCGTACCCGGGAGCTGCCCGCGCTGACGGTTACCAATCCTGACGTGACCCAGGCCGCTGTGGCTCTGCGTAGCGGTGAGAGGCGCTATGTCCCTGTCGCTACGGGCAGTTGGGGCGGATACGTGCTGACGCCCTATGTATTCGAAGAGGGGCTGGATCACCGTCGCTGGATCGTCGACCCCTTCGCTTTCCTCCAGCGCGCCTTCGCCTTGCCTCCCATCCCCAGACCTGACACGACGACGGAAAACGGCCGACGGATCGCCACCGTGCACCTCGATGGCGATGGTTTCGTTTCCCGCGCCGAGGTAACTGGTACGCCTTACTCCGGTATTCAGGTACTGGATGATTTCATCACCCCCTATCCGTTGCTGACTTCGGTGTCGGTGATCGAAGGCGAGGTCGGCCCCAAGGGCATGTATCCGCACCTGGCTCGGGAGCTGGAGCCGATCGCCCGCAAGATCTTTGCCGACCCAAAGGTCGAAGTCGCCAGCCACACCTTCAGTCACCCGTTCTTCTGGCAGCCGGAGAAGTCGTCGCAACGTGAGGACTTCGAGGCGCAGTACGGCTACATGATGGCCATTCCAGGCTACAAGACGCTGGACATGCAGCGCGAGGTCGTGGGCGCACGCGACTACATCAACCAGCGCCTGACCACGCCTGAGAAGCCGGTGAAGATGATCTTCTGGTCGGGTGATGCCATGCCCAGTGCCGAGACGCTCAAGCTGGCCTATGACAGCGGTCTGCCCAACGTCAACGGCGGCAACACGGTTCTGACCAATGCCTACCCTTCGCTGACCGGCCTCTATCCATTGATTCGTCCGACCCCCGGAGGCCTGCACTTCTACGCGCCGGTGATCAACGAGAACGTCTATACGAATCTATGGACGGGGCCCTACTACGGCTTCCGTGGTGTGCAGGAAACCTTCGCGCTGACCGACAGCCCGCGCCGCCTGCGTGGCTTTCACCTGTATTACCACTTCTACTCGGGTACCAAGCAGGCCTCCATTCGGGTGATGAAGCAGACCTATCAGGCCATGGTCGACAGCCAGCCGCTGTCGCTGTGGATGAGCAATTACATCCAGCGCGTAGAAGGCCTCTACCGAGCGAGCCTGGCCAAGCGCAGCGATGGCGCGTGGTTGGTCAGGGGGCTGGTGGGCATGCGTACGCTGCGTCTCGACCCGGCTCTGGGCTGGCCCGATCTGTCGCGCTCCGTGGGGGTTGCGGGTGTGCGAGATCTGCCGCAGGGACGTTACGTGCACCTCAGCGGGCCTCAGGCGGTGCTGGCGCTGCGCGAAACGCGTGATCCGCGTCCGTCTCTGGAGGAGGCCAACATCCCGCTGACTGCCTGGCGTTACAACGATGACAGAAACGTCACGTTTTCCTTCGAGGGGGAATTTCCGCTGACGTTCAGCGTTCGCTCGGCCAGGGCGTGTCAGGTACAGGTGGGGGGCAGTCGCTTTCAGGCGAAGGCTGACAAGGGTATCTGGCACTTCGAGTTGCCAATGAAGCGGGTGAGAGATGGAAAGCTTATCTGCAACCAGTAAACGTGAGCGCCAAACGCGCCTGCTCAACCCATGGATGATCGTGCTTGTCGCGCTCTTCGTGATTGCGTTGCTGGCCCTGTCCTACAAGAGCGAGGATGTATTCCTTCCGGCCGCAGATACGGCGCCTGACGCTGTGGCCATCAGCTATACCGAACTGCTGATCAAGGCACACCCCGAGGATGACCAGCTGCGGCTGAGACTGATCGATCAGTTGATTCAGGTCGGTGACTTCAAGCGTGCCCGCGAGTACCTCGAACAGCTGCAAGGCCGCCTTTTGGCCATTACGCCGTTCTATGTGGTGATGCTGGATATCCTCAGGGCTCAGGCCGATCCGAACGGTATCAGCGAGGCGCAGCGTGCGCAGCTGATCGAGGAGTTGCGGGCGCTGAACATCGCTGACCTGGATAACTCCATGCTGGAGCGCACGGCGCGTTACGCGCTGGAGATCGGTGGCCTGGATGTGGCCGTGACGTCCTACAAGGCACTTGCCGAGCGTGATGCCGAGCGACGCACGCACTGGCTGGGCGAGGCCGCTTTGTGGAGCCTGGCGAACAATGACCAAAGTGGCGCTGCGCAAATCTACCTGCAGTTGGCCGCGGCGGAGCCGGATGCGCAAAAGCGTGTCGAGCACCTGCGTGAGGCATTCAATGCCTTGCGCGCTGCAAACCACTCCGCGCAGGCCGCGGAGCTGCTGGCACAGCATCTTGGTGAGTTGAATGCCGAGCAGCAATCGCTGGATTGGCTTGCCGAAGGTGTGGACGCTGCACAGGCGGCGCAGCGCTTCGATCTTGCCGAGACCTTCGTTCAGCACTGGTTGAGCCTGAAGTCCGATGATCATCGGGCACTCAATGCCGATTTCCGCCTCAGTCTGGCATCCGGTGCCATCGAGCGTGCCTGGCAGCTCGGGCCGCAACTGCTGGCGCAGGCTCCCGATGATTTCGAGTTGATGGCTGAACTGGCGCGCCTGGCAGAATGGACCGGGCATACCCAGCAGGCATTGAACTACTGGGTACAGATGCTCGCTCATCAGGAAGACCCGGCAATGCGTGAGCGTGTCTGGCGCTACGCATTGCAGCTGTTCGATTTCGATCAGGTGGTCAGTACGCTCTCGGCCATCGACCGTCAGCGGCAGATGACGGATCAGGAGGTGGACACGCTGGTATACAGCCATGAGGTCCGTGGCACTCCTGAAGATGCGGAGTCCTGGCTACGGGCTTATCTGCAGCGCTACCCCAATCATCTGTTTGCTCGCAAGCGCCTGCGCATGCTGCTGGAGAACACCCAGCAGCTCGACAAGGAGGCTGAGCTCTGGGCCAGCATGGCTGAGCGCACGAGCCTGACCACCGAAGATCGTATCCGCTGGGCCAAGGTGCATTGGAACCTCTTTCAGGCGGATCAGGCCTGGGCGGTACTGACCGACGTGGATGCGAGCAAGGTGGATGATCCCGAATACTGGCAGTTGCGCGCTGACCTTGCCTGGAAACTCGAGCGGGATGCCGACGTTCGCGCGGCCTACGAGCGGCTGGTCAGCCTCGACGTGCCGTTGGGCCGGGATGATGAAGATCGCCTGATACGCATCTACTGGGACAAAGAGCCGCGTCGCGCTCTGCAGGTCCTCGTCGAAAGTTGGCGGCGTACCGGCAGAGTGGCGCGGTTGACCGTGGCATTGCAACTGGCCGAGACCTTGCGTGACTGGGATATGCTCAGAGCGCTGCTGGCTGAGGCAGAGCAGTCGCCAGCGGGCCGTGGCAGTTCGCAGTACTGGCTCGCCCGTGCCGCGCTCGCCGCCCAGGACGGGCAATACGAGCAGGCCAGCGCGTTCTACAAGCAGGCCCTGGCCCAGTTCCCGGAAGACAACCTGGTGCGTCAGCGCATGCTCTGGTTCTACATCGACAATGCCCAGCGCGATGTCCTCGCTGCGCTGCTGCCGCAATGGCGCTCACGGGCTGTGGCTGACAGTCGTTTGTGGCTGCCCTATGCGACCGGTCACATGATGCTCAACAACACAGGCGAGGCCTTGCTCTGGTTCCGCCAGCACCTCAAGTCAAATCCATCAGATCGTCTGGCGCTGGCTGCTTACGCCGATGCTGCCGAGGCTGCGGGTTATGCCGACCCGGCCTGGCGCCTGCGTCGTCAATTGCTCAAGGATATGGACCGCACGCGCATCATCGCGACGCCGGAAGGTTATGCCATGTACCTGCGCCTGCTCGCGGGTAGCCAGGGCTCGCTGGTTTCGCTGGCGCAGGCCAGGCAGTTGTGGAACGGCGAGCAGGCGACGCTGCAACTCTGGTTCGAACATTTCCTCGAGCGGCTGGACGCGGGCAACCAGGCGGCGCTCAAGGACGACTGGCTGGCTTGGGGGGCTGCACGCGGCCTTGAACCTGGCAATTACGATCAGATTCAGCAGGCGCTACGCAGCGATAACCGTGAACAGATGCAGCGTCTTCTGCAGCGCGGTGGCCTGGACGTAGCACATCAGGTCGAGGTTCTCGCTCGCCTGGGGCATGACGGCGAGGCATTGGCCACTGCGCTCAGCGCCCAGGGTGACGAGCAGCCGGTGTCCATTCGCCAGCAACTGCTCTATCAGGCTACCGGCATGCTGGAACGCTCACCGCAGGGTATCCAGCTGGGTTGGCACAAGATGGACTTCGGCGACCTGGATATCTCCGGACCTCGCTTGCGCGTCGCGCGCAATCTGGGCGACGACTGGTATGCCGATCTGCAGCTCGACCAGATGCGCTACGACAGCGCCAACCTGGACAGCGCGGTGATGGGTAATGAGCGCAATCTCAAGCTGCATACCCGTCGAGAGCTTTCCGATGGCGATCTCAGTCTGTACCTCGACAGCAGTCTGCGCGATGACGATGACCGCCATGGCCTGGGCGTTGAGCGGACCTGGCGTCTGAGTTCGCGCGACGAGCTGGGCGTCGCCGTGGATTGGCACCGGCAGGCCGATGACACAGGGCTATTGCGCGCCCTGGGTATGCGTGACGGCCTGAGCCTGAGAGGTCAGCACGGCTTTTCCGCGCGTGACCAACTGAGCTGGTCGATCACGCACAGCCGCTACAGCTCGAGAAGCGGCGATGCGCTCGGCACTGGCAATGACGTATCTGTCGAGTGGGGGCACATGCTGTTCTTCGACGATCCTTCCTGGCTGCTGCGTACCGGCCTCGATTACCAGAAGAACAGTGTCGAGAGCGAGGTTCCCAGTGAGCTTCTGAGCGCCAACGGAGGCGCCTACATACCCTTCGATACTACGCCGGGGGCGACGATCCTGGGCGAGGAGCTCATGCAGGATCGTTACGGCCAGGTGTACGTCGCCAGCACCTGGCGCCGAGGCTTCCCCGGCGCACTGAATCGAACCCGTCCACAGTTCACCTGGATGGTCGACACCATTGCCGGCTGGCAGTGGACGGAAAAGCAGTTCAACTATGGCATCAACCTGGGGGTTGGCGTCGAGTTGTTCGGTGATGACGAGTTGGCTGTGACCCTCGGCTATCAATCCGCTCCCCGTGGTGGAGAGGGTGATGCCGGCGGGTCCATGGGTATTACCTACAGCACCCGTTTTGGGCGCTAAGCAAGGATTCTCAAAGGAGGAATGACGATGCAAATCATCCGTTGCCTGACCCTGGCGGTCATTGCAGCACTCGCGACCGGGTGCTCGAGCTTCACCCGCGAAAGTGGCCAGACGCTGCCGCGCAACGCTGCCTGGGGCGTCGCGCCACTGGTCAACTACGCCCAGACTCCGCAGGCCGGTGAGCGCGCAGAGCAGATCCTGATCAGCATCCTGGCCGAAGAGGGCGTGCGTCCGCTGATGTATCCTCAGGCGCCGCGTCAGGACCTGTTGCTGCAGGACGACCGTGAGCGCCAGATACAGGCGCTCGACTGGGCGCGCCAACAGCGTCTGGCTTACGTGATCACCGGTAGCGTCGAGGAGTGGCAGTACAAGAATGGCCTCGATGGCGAACCCGCCGTGGGCGTCAGCCTGCAGGTGCTGGAGCCGGCGACCGGCCGCGTGGTCTGGAGCTCGAGCGGCGCCCGTGCGGGTTGGTCGCGCGAGAGTCTGGCGGGGGCAGCGCAGAAGGTGCTGCGTGAGCTGGTCGGTAACCTCGACTTCGAGTAATGACGATGCAGTCTGCCCACAAGGATTTCATTCTTGCGCCGAGGGCCAGTGGCCGTGTTTCCTGGTGGGAAACCTGTCTGCTGAGCCTCCTCGCCCTAGGTTTCGGCTACTGGCTATCGCCGGACGACCCCCTGCTCGTGGTGGCGTCGTTCCCCTGGATGATTCTCGTACCGATCCTGCTCGGCGTTCGTTACGGATTCCTGCAGGGGCTGTTCAGCGCCGCATTGCTGATTGCTTCGCTGTTCGTGTTTCGGCTGTCGGGGTGGGCGCTCTATCTGGACATCCCGGCGTCCTTCATCGTCGGCATGTTGCTCTGCAGCATGCTGGTCGGAGAGTTCCGCGACATCTGGGAACGCCGCCTCGAGCGGCTCAGTCTGGCCAACGAGTATCGCCAGCTGCGGCTCGATGAATTCACCCGTTCCCACCATATCCTGCGTATCTCGCATGATCGCCTGGAGCAACGCGTAGCGGGCAACGACCAGAGTCTGCGCAGCTCACTCCTGAGCCTGCGCGAACAGCTGCGTGCCTTGCCTGGTGATCGCGACGCCCTGAAGACCCTGGCCGATACGGTCATCTCCCTGCTTGCCCAATACGGCTCGTTGCGAGTGGCGGGGCTCTATCGGGTCACGGACAACGCTCAAGTCGACCCTAGACCTTTGGCCACGCTGGGGGAAATGGGCGAACTGAACGGCAACGATGTGCTGTTGCGCCAGTGCCTGCAGCGCGGTGAGTTGGTCAGTGTGCGCTCCGAGGTGCTGGATCGTGGCGAAGGCGTCCGGCATTCCGCGTTGCAGGTCTGTGTGCCGCTGATCGATACCGAAGACCGCATTCTGGCCGTGCTGGCGATTCAGCAGATGCCGTTCTTCATGTTCCACGAACGCAGTTTCAGCCTGCTGGCAATTCTCGCCGGGCACATTGCCGATCTGTTGATGAGCGATGCGCAGGCTCTGCAGCTGCCGGATGCCGATGCCCAGCACTACTCGCAATTGCTCAAGCGCTCGCTGTCCGATGCGCGTGACCACGACCTGCCGGCCAGCCTGTATGCGTTCGAACTCTCCGAGGAAAATGGAGAAGAGGTTCAGCGTCTGCTGGAAGGCAGCCAGCGCGGTCTTGATGTCCAGCTCAAGGTCATCAACGGTCGCGGCAGTCGCCTGGTGCTGGTGCTGCTGCCGCTGACCTCGGGTGAGGGCGCGCAGGGATACCTGGTGCGTATCCGGCAGCTTTTCGCAGAACGCTTTGGCCAGGGCCGAGATCTTGATTCGCTGGGCATACAGACGCATCAGTTCCTGTTCGAGGGCGGTGATGAGCGGGATGCATTGAGACACTTCCTCTTCAACGAGTGCGCATTGAATGATCAGCAAGTGGCTGTTTAGCGGCGCTGCGCTGCTCGAGGTCGGGAGCTGGGCCAGTGCGGTCAGCGATCTCCCGATTCATCAGGCCGCGTTGCTCTATGCCTCCGCGCATGGCCTGGGCAGCGCGATGCTGGCTGCCGGGATCTGGCTGCTGCTGCCGCGCCGCTATCGTCACCCCTTGCCTTGGAGCCTGCTGTTCATTTTCAGCGTCTCGTTCTTCATCCCCTTGATCGGCATGATCGGCGTGGCACTGGCGTTGTTTCCGGCCCTCTACTTGCCGCGCAAGCGCAGGGTGCAGTCCTGGGAGGCGACCGCCGTTCCCGAGCTGCCTTTCCGACCGCGTGAGCGCAAGCAGGAGTTGATGTTCAGCGATGGCGGCCTTCAGGACGTGTTGCGTCATGCGCGTGATCCCGACCAGCGCCTGACGGCGATCTTCGCCACACGACGCATGCGCAGCAAGGAGGCCATCCCGATTCTCAAGCTGGCGCTGCGCGATCCATCTGACGATGTGCGTTTGCTGGCCTACTCGATGCTCGATCAGCGTGAAAGCCGAATCAACCAGCGTATCGAACGCGCTCTGGCAGATATGGAGAGCGCCAGCACGGATCGCAAGTTCGCCCTGCATGGGCAACTGGCGCGTTGGTACTGGGAACTTGCCTATGTCGGCCTGGCTCAGGGCAGTGTTCTGGAGCACGTGCTGCAGCAGGCCTGGAGCCATGTGGTGGCGGCGCTGCAAGGCAACTCGGGTGGCGAGCTGCACTTGCTGGCCGGGCGTATCGCCATGGAACAGGGCAATCTCGATGAGGCGTTGGCGCAGTTCGACCAGTCGGCGCAGGCCGGGATGGATGCGGTGCAGTTGGCGCCATATCGGGCCGAGATCGCGTTTTTGCGTCAACGCTATGAGGAAATTCCAGACATGCTGGCGACGATGCCGGCCGAGCTGTTGCAACGTCCCCCCTTCGCGGCCTTGGCAAGATACTGGTTATGAGTGAGAAATCCGCTGTTCCCGACGTGCAGAGCGTCGATGTCTGCCTGTTGCTCGAGGGAACCTGGCCCTATGTGCGCGGGGGCGTGTCGAGCTGGATCAACCAGCTGATCCTGGGGCTGCCTGAGCTGACTTTCTCGGTGCTGTTCATCGGCGGTCAGAAGGAGGCCTACGGCAAGCGCCATTACGCCATCCCGGACAACGTGGTGCACATTCAGGAGCATTTCCTCGAAGACTCCTGGAGTTCGATTCCCACCACCAGTACCCGTGCGAGCGCAGAGCTGGCCGAGCTGATGCTGGATGTGCACCGTTTCCTGCACAACCCGGAGGAACCCAGCGCTGAGCAGGGCGATGCATTCGTCGATACCCTGGCTGCCGGGCGCATCGGCCGTGAGGCCTTCCTGCAAAGTCGTGCCAGCTGGGATGCCATCGTCGACGGCTATACCCAGCATTGCGCCGATCCGTCGTTCGTCAATTACTTCTGGACGCTGCGCTCCATGCAGGCGCCGCTGTTCATGCTCGCTGAGGTTTCCAGAACGCTACCGCGCGCGCGCATGCTGCATTCCATCTCTACTGGGTATGCGGGCATGTTGGGCAGCGTCCTGCAGCGCCGTTGGGGCTGTTATTACCTGCTCAGCGAGCACGGCATCTATACCAAGGAACGCAAGATCGATCTGGCGCAGGCGGGCTGGATCGCCGAAAGCCCCGACGAGCGCCTGAGCACCGGCCTCGATGCGGAGGTCAGCTACATCCGCAGATTGTGGATCCGCTTCTTCGAGCGTATCGGGCTGATCACCTACCGATCCGCACACTCCATCATCGCGCTGTACGAGGGCAACAGGCGGCGTCAGGTTCTCGATGGCGCTCCCGAGGAGCGTACTCGGGTCATCCCCAATGGCATCGATCTGGCCAGTTGGGATCAGGCGCTGCTCAGCCGGCCAGAAGGCGTGCCACCGGTGGCCGGCCTGGTTGGGCGAGTGGTGCCGATCAAGGACGTCAAAACCTTCATCCGCGCCATCCGTGGTGTGGTCAGCGTCATACCCGAAGCCGAGGGCTGGATCGTGGGGCCGGAAGAAGAAGATCCGGATTACGCGGCCGAGTGCCATAGCCTGGTGGCCAGTCTGGGGCTGCAGGACAAGGTGCGTTTTCTCGGCTTCCGCCAGGTGCGCGAAGTCGTACCGCAGCTGGGCGTTATGGTGCTGACGTCGATCAGCGAGGCGCAGCCGCTGGTAGTGCTCGAGGCCTGGGCCGCCGGCACGCCGGTGGTGACCAGTGATGTCGGCTCGTGTCGCGAGCTGGTCGAAGGCTCCACGCAGGAGGATCGCCAGCTCGGTACGGCGGGGGAGGTGGTGGCCATCGCCGACCCGCAGGCCACCTCGCGCGCCATCCTCTCACTGTTACGCAATCCCGAGCGCTGGAAGGCGGCCCAGGCCGTCGGCCTGGAGCGTGTGCGACGTTACTACACCGAAGAACTGATGCTCGCGCGCTATCGCGAGTTGTATCGCGAAGGCACGGAGAGCGCGTAATGGCGGGTATAGGCTTTGAACTGAGGAAGATCCTGTCCAAGGACTCCTACACCTCGACGATGCGCGCCTACCTGTATGCCGGCCTGATCAGTTCCGGCCCGTGGGTGTTGTCGATCATCAGCGTGATGCTCATCGGCGTACTGAGCCTGGGGGCGGTGCTGCCGGAAACGCTGATCGGTCAGTTTCTGGTCACCGTGACCTACCTGATGGCAACGTCGCTGATCCTCACCGGCGGGCTGCAGCTGTTCTTCACCCGCTTCGTTTCCGATCGGCTGTTCGAACGGCGCCTGGACCTGATCCTGCCCAACCTGGTGGGCATACTGCTGCTGGTGACTATTGTCTCGGGGCTGCTGGCGATCTGTGTGCTGGGCTTGCTGTTCGATCAGTCGTTTTCCTATCGCCTGCTGGTGATGGCCAACTTCGTGGTGCTGTGCAACCTGTGGCTGGTGATCATCTTCCTGTCCGGGATGAAGGCCTACAACCGCATCCTCGGGGTGATGTTCCTCGGCTACTCGCTGATGGTCGCCTCGGCCTATCTGCTGCGCTTTCTCAATATCGACGGCCTGCTGTTGGGCCTGCTGATCGGTCACTCCAGCCTGCTGTTCATCTTCCTCTTCGACATCCTTCGCGAGTACCCGGCCGAGCGCCTGGTCGCGTTCGATTTTCTCAAGCGTCGTCAGGTGTTCGGCAGCCTGCTGCTGACAGGGCTGTGCTACAACCTCGGTATCTGGATCGACAAGTTCATCTTCTGGTTCAACCCCTCTACTTCCGAAGCCGTGATCGGCCCATTGCGGGCATCGATCCTCTATGACCTGCCGATCTTCCTCGCCTACCTGTCGATCATCCCCGGCATGGCGGTGTTCCTGGTACGTATCGAAACCGACTTCGCCGAGTGGTACGAGCGGGTCTATGACGCGATCCGTGGCGGGGAAACCCTGCAGCACATCGGCTGGCTCAAGGAACAGATGATCCTGGCGATTCGCCAGGGCCTGATGGAGATCTGCAAGGTGCAGGGGCTGACCCTGGTTCTGCTGTTTCTGCTCGCGCCGCAGTTGTTGTCCTGGCTGGGCATCTCGCACTACTACCTGCCGCTGTTCTATATCGACGTGATCGGCGTGAGCATTCAGGTGGTGTTCATGGCCTTGCTCAACGTGTTCTTCTATCTGGACAAGCGCGCCATCGTCCTCGAACTCTGCGTTCTCTTCGTCCTGGCGAACGGTGCGTTGACCCTGTTCAGCCAGATGCTTGGCCCGACGTTCTTCGGCTACGGTTTCACCCTGTCGCTGCTGCTGTGCGTACTCCTGGGGTTGTATCGTCTCAACGAAGCGCTGGACGATCTCGAGTTCGAAACCTTCATGCTCAGCCGCTAAGCGACTTCAGTCGCCTTTGGCCTGACGCGAGTTCGAGAGTGACCGTGAGTGCCCTTGAGCTCAGGTTGAAACAGGGGCTTGCTGTCGGGTCACAACCGAAAGCACGTCATCAACTGGTTGTGACCGACAGCTCCTGGCTCGCCGCGTTGGTCTGGTCGGTACTGGTCGAACGCAGCAGCGACAGGTCGCGGATGTTGATCAGGTTGTGATCTGCCTCACTGGCTGCTTGCGCCTACGGTTTCGAGGCACTGGTGATCACCGGGTGCGCCGTTGTGAGGGCGTGCACATCGGGTTGCGCATGTCGTCACGGTGCAACGAGTTGTCGATAAAGAACATTGCATGCAAAAGCTTTTTTGTATGAGGCTGTCATCTGTAGGAGTATTGCGGGGTATGGAGCTCTGCGGTTCTTCCCCTTCCCACATATGACCCGAAAACAATAATGAAGAAGCATCTCAACGATCAGCTGTTCGAACTCATCGCAACGAGCATCCGTAAAGGTCGCCTCAAGTCGGGAACGTTGCTGCTCGAAGGGCCCCTGGCGGATCTGTTCGGTGTGAGCCGTTCGCCTGTGCGCCAGGCGCTGCTCAACCTGCATCAGGCAGGTCTGGTCTGTACGTTCGACGGCCGTGGTTATCTGGTCGGGGCGCAGCCTGGCAAGGTGCTGCGGCGCAAGCTGGAGGCGAGCGATTTCAAACTGACGGATGATCGCGCTCAGGCTCCGCGCAAGACGGAAACCTGGAAGTCCGTCTACGATCAGATCGAACGTGACTTGCTGCACCAGTCGCTGTTCGGCACCTATCGCATCAACGAGCTCGAACTGTCTCGCCACTACGCCATCAGCCGTACGGTCTCCAGCCAGGTCCTGACGCGCCTGTCGCTGATGGGCCTGGTCGAGCGCGACGAGCGCTCGCGCTGGCAGCTCGGCCAGTGGAACGAGGAACGACTCGGCGAACTGTATGAAGTGCGCCGGCGCCTGGAGCCCTACGTGCTGGTGCGCGCCGCGGAGTTCATCGAGCCCGAGCGGATCGAGGTCTACATCGAGCGTCTGCATCAGGCCATGGCGCTCTACCCGGATATGGACAGTCGCCAGTTCGACGACCTGGAAAGCGACCTGCACATCGAAACGCTCGGCTGCTGCCCCAACCGGCAGATGCTGCAGATCCTGCGGCGTACCCACTCGTTGCTGCTGTCGGGTAAGCACATCCTGCTGGACAAGAGCTACTTCCCCGATGAAGAACCCTTCTTCCGCGAGCACCTGAGCATCTTCGAGAACCTGCAGGCCGGTCGCCCCGATCTGGCGGCGCAGAGCATGGAGGAGCACCTGGTGATCGCCGAGCGCAAGGTCAAGCAACGCCTGGCGCAGTTCCGCGCGCACAATGTGATCCAGGCCGTGCCCTATCTGGAGCGGATCGAGGCTTAGGCACTGCTCATCGATAGCCCCTCTTCCGCACGTGTTGGAGGGGCTTGCTCCGCTGGCGCCTGTCCATCGAGCCGAACACGGCCGGGATTGCCCGGCCGTTTTTCATTCCCTCAGTGTCTGACGATCAGGTCACCGCACCCACCTGCCAAGGCACGAACTCGTTGTCACCGTAGTTGTACAGCTCGCTCTTGGACGGCTCGCCCGAGGCGATCTCGATGAGGATGTCGAAGATCTTCTGCCCGGCTTCGGCGATGCTCAGTTCGCCGTCGACGATACCGCCGCAGTTGATGTCCATGTCCTCTTCGAGCTTGCGGAACATCTCGGTGTTGGTGGCCAGCTTGATGCACGGCGCGGGTTTGAAGCCGGATACCGAACCGCGCCCGGTGGTGAAGCAGATCATGTTGGCGCCGGAGGCCACCTGGCCGGTCACCGACACCGGATCGTAGCCGGGGCTGTCCATGAACACGAAGCCGCGCTCGGTGATCGGCTCGCCCCACTCGTACACGCCGTTGAGCGAGCTGGTGCCACCCTTGGCCGCCGCGCCGAGGGATTTCTCCAGGATGGTGGTGAGGCCGCCGGCCTTGTTGCCCGGCGAGGGGTTGTTGTTCAGCTCGGCGCCGTTGATGCGCGTGTACTCCTCCCACCAGGTCAGGCGGTCGAGCAGTTTCTGGCCGACCTCATGGCTGATCGCTCGGGCGATCAACAGGTGCTCGGCGCCGTAGATTTCCGGCGTTTCGCTGAGAATCGCGGTGCCACCGTGCTGGGCCAGCAGGTCGGCGGCATAACCCAGCGCCGGATTGGCGGTGATGCCGGAGTAGCCGTCGGAACCGCCGCACTGCATGCCGACCATGATGTGCTCGACGCTTTCCGAAGTACGTTCCAGACGGCCGATGGCGTCGAGCATCTCGGTCACCTGTTCGATGGCTCGGGCGATGCTGGCACGGGTGCCGCCGGCGTTCTGGATATTGAAGACGCGGAAGTTCGGCCCCTCGCTGATGTTGTAGCGCTTCATCAGCGAGCTGATCTGGTTGGTCTCGCAGCCTAGGCCGATGACCAGCGCACCCGCGACGTTGGGGTTGCAGGCGTAGCCCCAGATGCTGCGCTCGAGAAACTTGAAGCCTTCCGATTCGGTATTGATCGCACAGCCGCTGCCATGGGTCAGCGCCACCACGCCGTCGATGTTGTAGCGCTTGAGCAACTCCGAGCCGTTGAAGTGCGCGGCGACTGCGCGCGACACGGTTGCCGAGCAGTTCACCGTGGACAGGATACCGATGTAGTTGCGTGTGCCGACGCGGCCATCCGGGCGGCGGTAGCCCATGAAGCGGCGGCGCTGCTCCGGCGGCAGCACCGGGGTGCGCGCAATGGGTGGTGGCAACTGGTTGTTGGCGTGGCTCTGCGGCATCGACACGTTGTGGGTGTGTACATGGGCACCGGCAGCGATGTCCTGGCTGGCCACGCCGATGACCTGGCCGTACTTGAGCACGGCATCGCCGGCAGCGATGGCGCGGCGGGCGATCTTATGCCCGGCGGGGATGTCGTCCAGCGCGTCCAGGGCAAGGCTTTCGATACGGCTGCCACGCGCCAGGGCACGGCGGGCGACGGCTACGGAATCCTGGTCGCTGAGGATAACCACGGTCTGGCTGTTGCTGATGAGTTGCATGGCGCGTTCTCGTTGTTGTTGTGATCGTCTGGCCAAGATACTGACAAAAATGAACATTGCACGCAATAATTTACGGTGTTAGTGTCACTGCCACACAGCTGCTCGGCAGCCACAAAAACAACAATGTGAGGCCTTCCTGATGGACCGTTGCCATCTCTCGGGGCGCGTCGGCAATCAGCCGTTTCCCTGTCCGGTTTTCCCTGTCTTCCGTCGATGGGGCGCGCGTCATGCATAAGCTCATCGAGGGTTACTTCACGTTGCTCAAGGTGCTGGGGATCATCTGCCTGATCACCATGGTGGTGCTGGTATTCGGCAACGTCGTGCTGCGCTACGCCTTCAACGACAGCATCCTGGTGTCCGAGGAAGTCTCGCGCTGGGCCTTCGTCTGGCTGACCTTTCTGGGCGCGGTGATCCTGCTGCGTGAGCGTGGCCACATGGGCGTCGACCTGGCCTTGCGAGCATTGCCTAGTTGGGGCGAGCGCGGCTGTCTGATCCTCTCGCAGCTGCTGATGCTGGCCTGCTCGGGGCTGTTCTTCTGGGGTAGCTGGCAGCAGGTGCAGATCAACTGGAGCATGCCGTCACCGGTCACCGGCTGGTCGATGGGCCTGTTCTACGGCACGGGCGTGTTCTTCGGCCTGTCGGCCTGCGCCATCCACCTCTACGAGATTGCACGGCTGGCCATGGGCGGTGACATCCATCGTCCGGACCTCTCCGCCGAGATTCATCAGTAGTACGCCCGCTGGCCTGCACCTGCCACGGGCGGTGCGCTCCACATAATAAGAACGGAGTGATGTGATGATCATCATCGCGATTTTCGTGTTTTCCCTGCTGGGCGCCATGGCGATTGGCGTGCCGATTTCCTATGCGCTGATCCTCTGTGCACTGGCCATGATGTATCACCTGGACCTGTTCGATGCGCAGATCGTCGCCCAGGGGCTGGTCAACGGAGCGGACAGCTTTCCGCTGATGGCCGTGCCCTTCTTCATGCTGGCCGGCGAGCTGATGAACGCCGGTGGCCTGTCCAAACGCATCGTCAACATGGCTGTCGCGCTGGTCGGGCACATCAAGGGCGGCCTCGGTTACGTTACCATCCTGGCGGCCTGCGTGCTGGCCAGCCTCTCGGGTTCGGCTGCCGCGGATGCTGCCGCACTGGCTGCGCTGCTGGTGCCGATGATGGTCAAGGTCGGTCATGACCGCGCCACCTCGGCCGGTCTGGTGGCCGCTTCGGGGATCATCGCGCCGGTGCTGCCGCCGTCCATCGGCCTGATCCTGTTCGGCGTGGCCGCCAACGTCTCGATCACCAAGCTGTTCCTGGCTGGCATCGCGCCGGGTCTGATGATGGGGTTGTCGCTGTGCGTCGCCTGGTACCTGGTCTCGAATCGCGAAACCCTGATCACCCGTCCGCGCGCGCCGCTGAAGGAGATTCTCAAGGCCTTCTACGAGGGCGTGTGGGCGCTGCTGCTGCCGGTGATCATCCTGGTCGGGCTGCGCGCCGGCATCTTCACCCCGACCGAGGCCGGCGTGGTGGCGGCGGTGTATGCGTTGTTCGTATCGCTGGTGATCTACCGCGAGCTGACCTGGAAGAGCATGTACCAGGTGCTGCTGTCCTCGGTGCTGACCACCTCGATGGTGATGTTCCTGGTGGCCTCGGCGATGGTCGCAGCCTGGATGATCACCGTCGCCGACCTGCCGAGCTCGGTGGTCGAGGTGCTCGAGCCACTGATGGACAGTCCGCGCCTGCTGATGTTGCTGATCGTGGCGATCATCGTGGTGATCGGTATGGCCATGGATATGTCGCCGATCATCCTGATCCTGGCGCCGGTGATGATGCCGGTCGCGGTCGAGGCGGGCATCGACCCGGTGTACTTCGGCGTGATCTTCGTCATGACCTGCGCCATCGGCCTCATCACCCCTCCAGTCGGCCTGGTGCTGAACGTGGTGGCCGGGGTTTCCAAGATCGACTTCCTGGCTACGGCGCGCGGTGTGCTGCCGTTCCTCCTTGCCGAACTGTTGGTGATTGGCCTGTTGCTGGCCTTTCCACAACTGCTGCTGGTTCCAGCGCAGTGGCTGTTCTGACCCCCAGATTGCGTACAGGCCGTTCCCTGGCGGCTTGTGCCCAGGGCTTTTCCCGCCCACATCCATGCCGGAAACGGCACACATAAAAACAAGAGGACGTAGTCATGAAATTCATCCCCAAAGCGCTGACTGCACTGCTGTGCTCATCCGCGATGCTGCTGTCGGCGGCGGTGCATGCCGAGGAAATCAACCGTCACAACTTCAAGATCGCTTTCGTCCAGGCCAAGGACCATCCGCATGGCCTTGGCGCGCAGGAGTTCGCCGAGATTATCAAGGAAAAGAGTGGCGGCAAGATGAAGGTGATGGTGTTCGCCAGCGGCACCCTCGGTGGTGATGCGCAGGTGATTTCCTCGGTGCAAGGTGGCACCGTCGACATGACGCTGGTCACCCCGGGTTTGCTGTCCGGCATTGAGAAGGGCTTTGCCCTGTACGGTCTGCCGTTCCTGTTCCAGGACACCGAAGAAGTCGACGCAGTGCTCGATGGCCCGGCCGGGCAGAACCTGCTCACTACTCTGGAGCCGCACGGCATCATCGGCCTGGGCTACTGGGACCATGGCTTCCGCCACGTCACCAACAGCAAGCATCCGGTCGAGAAGGTCGAGGACCTCAAGGGCCTGAAACTGCGTCTGCAGCAGATCCCCACCGCCATCGAGTCTTTCCGCGCGCTGGGCGCCAGCGTTGTACCGCTGTCGTTCACCGAGCTGTACACCGCGATGGAAACCCGCACCGTGGATGGCCAGGAAAACCCGCTGGCGGCCATCGAGACCTCGAAGTTCTACGAAGTGCAGAAGTACCTGTCGCTGACCGGCCACTTCTACGATCCGCTGGTCGCGATCTTCAGCAAGCGTACCTGGGACAAGCTCAACGAGACCGAGCGTGAGCTGGTACGCAGCGCCTCGCTGGAGGCCCAGGCTTACGAGCGCAAGGTGTCCCGCGAGATGGCCGTGAGTTCTCGCGAAGCGTTGGCCAAGTACGGCATGCAGATCAACGAGGTCGCTCCGGCGGAGATCGAGCGCATGCGTGAGCAGGTGCGTCCCACCGTCGAGAAGCTGGTGGCTGAGTATGGTCCTGAGCTGATGGCCGAAATGAACGCCGAGATTGCCCAGGTCCGTAACGCCCAGTAATCCCCTCCTGCAGTCGGCCGTCGCACGGCGGCCGCTGCGCCTGCACTCAAGGTAGAAACGCTCATGACCGCTATCAATGTCGGTTTCATCGGCCTCGGGTTGATGGGCCATGCCATGGCCAGCAACATCCAGAACAAGGGCTTCAGCCTCGGAGTCACGGCGCACCGCAACCGCCAGCCAGTCGAAGACCTGGTCAGCAAGGGCGCCCGCGAATACGCCAATGCCGCCGAGCTGACCCGTGCCGTCGACGTGGTGCTGCTGTGCCTGCCGGGCACGGCCGAGGTCAGCCGCACCCTGGCTGGCGATACCGGCGTCCTCGCCGGCCTGCGCCCTGGACAGATCGTAGTCGACTGCAGCACGGGCGACCCGAATCGCACCGCCGAGCTTGCTGCACAGGTGAACGCTTGCGGTGGGCATTACCTCGACACGCCGGTCAATCGTACGCCCAAGGATGCCCTGGCCGGGCGCCTCAACGTGCTCGCCGGCGGCGATGCCGCCGTGCTGGAGCGGGTGCGCCCGGTGCTCGAATGCTTCTCCGAGACCATCCATCACCTCGGCCCGCTGGGCTCGGGGCACAAGGCCAAGGTGATCCACAACTTCATCTCCCAGGGCAACGCCACCATCCTCGCCGAGGCATTCTGCACGGCTGCGAAGAATGGCATCGACCTGGCCGCATTCGCCGAGATCTGCAGCATGAGCGGCGGCTACAGTCGCACCTTCGAGCGGATCATCCCCTACGTCCTGCACGGTGACGACTCCGGGCAGCAGTTCGCCCTGGCCAACTGCGAGAAGGACATGCGCTATTACACCGAGCTGACCAAGCTGACGCCGACCACCGGCATCGTTTCCGATGCGGTGTACCAGACCTTCATGCTGGCCAAGGTGCTCGGTCACGGCGACAAGTACGTGCCGCGCCTGTTCGACGTGCTGGGTGAGATCAACGGCGTGCGCGTAAGCGCCTGCCCGCAAGAGGACAAGGCATGAAACTGCTGCGATACGGCCCGCCGGGCCAGGAAAAGCCGGCGTTGGTTGCAGCCGATGGCAGCCTGCGTGATCTGTCGCTGCACGTGCTCGACATCAGCCCGCGTACGCTCGACCCCAAGGCGCTCGACGAACTGCGCGCACTCGACCCACTCAGCTTGCCGCGAGTCGAGGATGGTGTGCGCATCGGTACGCCCATCGCCAACATCGGCAAGCTGATCTGCGTCGGGCTGAACTACGCCGACCACGCCAAGGAATCCAACCTGCCGGTGCCCAGTGAGCCGGTGCTGTTCATGAAGGCTACCAGCGCCATCTGTGGTCCCAACGACGCTGTGATCATTCCGCGTGGCTCGGAAAAGACCGACTGGGAAGTGGAGCTGGGCATCGTCATTGGGCGCAAGGCGCAGTACGTCGAGCGTGAGCAGGCGCTGGAGCATGTCGCCGGCTACTGCATCGTCAATGACGTGTCCGAGCGTGCCTATCAGCTCGAAAGGGGCGGCACCTGGGACAAGGGCAAAGGCTGCGACACCTTCGCTCCCATCGGTCCCTGGTTGGTGACGCCTGACGAAATCGCCGACTTGCGCAATCTCGATATGCACCTGAGTGTGAACGGCGAGACCCGGCAGAACGGCAACACCCGCACGATGATCTTCTCCATCGACGAGATCGTCAGCTACATCAGCCAGTTCATGACGCTAAACCCGGGTGACGTGATCTGCACCGGCACGCCTCCGGGCGTGGGCGCGGGCATGCAGCCGCCGCAGTTCCTCAAGCCCGGCGACCGCATGCGCCTGAGCATCAGTGGCCTGGGTGAGCAGTGCCAGAACGTGGTGGCCTGGCAGCGTTGAACATTGGGCGACGCCTGTCGCCCCCTACCTGAACGAGATGAGGTTTGAATATGCAACGACGCCTGTACCCAGGGCGCGATTTTCGCCGTGCGCAGAATATTGACGAGTTGCGCGAGATGGCGCGCCGCCGGTTGCCGAACTTTTCCTTCGAGTATGTCGAGGGCGGCGCCGACGATGAGGTGACGCTCAGGCGTAACCGCAGCGTATTCGAAGGCATCACCCTGCAGCCGCGCACACTGGTCGATGTTGGCCAGCGCGATCTGGGGTGTCATTTCTTCGATCATCCATCGAGCATGCCTTGTTTGATCGGCCCGACAGGTTTCAACGGCCTGCTGACCGATCGTGGTGATTGGCACCTGGCCCAGGCGGCCACCCGTGCCGGTATTCCCTTCGTGCTGAGCAATGCTTCCACCGTCGCCATCGAAGAGATCGCTGCCATCGACGGGGTGCGTGCCTGGATGCAAATTTACCTGTACCGCACCCGCCAGCACGTTGCCGATCTGGTGGCCCGCTGCAAGGCACTGGAACTGGAGGCCATAGTGGTCACCACCGACAGTGCGATTCTCGGCAATCGTGAATGGGATCGGCGCAACTACCGCCGGCCGCTGAAGCTCGACCTGCGCAATACCTTGGACGTCGCGGCCCATCCTGGCTGGGTCTGGGATGTGCTGGTACCCCATGGCGTGCCGCGCTTCAAGAACCTGGGCAATCTGTTGAAGCCAGGGCAGGACTCGGTGAAAGGCGCGGCCAGTGCCATCGGCCAGGAGCTGGACGCCACCCTGAGCTGGCAGGACATCGCCTGGTTGCGCGACCTGTGGCCCGGGAAACTCATCGTCAAGGGCCTGATGCATCCGGACGATGCGCCCCATGCACTCAAGTATGGCGTCGATGGCGTGGTGCTGTCCAACCACGGCGGTCGCCAGCTCGATGGCGCAGTGTCGGCCATGGAGGTGCTGCCCGGTATCGTGCGGCAGCTCAAGGGGCGTGTCAGCGTGTTCCTAGATGGTGGTTTCCGCCGTGGCACGGACATTCTCAAGGCCCGTCTGTTGGGCGCCGATGGGGTGTTCCTGGGGCGTGCGGGTCTGTATGGCCTGGCCGCGGGCAAAGGCCCGGGGGCCAGCCACGCGATCGAGATCCTGCGTAGCGAGATGGACCGTTCCCTGGGGCTGCTGGGCTGCAGCAGCCTGGAGGAACTGACGCCCGATCTGATCCACGATCCCGTCTGGCGCGGCTTGGCCGAAGCCATTCGTCGCTAGTTTTCCAACTGCCTCGCACCCACCCACGAACCTGCAGGTGCGAGGCAGCTTTTTATGACCGGCCATCCTTGGTAGCCACCCTTTCGGGGGCGTCGCACGCTACGTTGAAAATGGCTCCTGGCTTTTTTATTCCACTGACCTTCATGTTTTCGTAGCCCAGATGCAATCCGGGGCAAACCATTGCCCGACAAGCCACTCCCGGAGTGCATCCGGCTACGTATTAGGTGTCGATGCGCCGATCCAGCTTGCGTAGGAACGGTCGGACGGAGAACCGAATTCGCGGATAAATCCGCTGCTACAGGGGGCACAAGTCCATAAAAAACGCCGCGACCCTGCAAGGGCATCGCGGCGTTTGTTTAACCGATCGGAGCAATCAGAACGGCCAATCGCTGCCGGCCTCGTTGGCCGCGGTACGCAACGCCGCCAGCACATCCTCCGGTAGCTCCAGCCCCTGCTCGAAGGCCTTGGCGCGGCGCGCGATACCGGCATGACCCGGCATGCGCACCGGGCTTTGTGCCGCGCGCGGACGGCTTTCCAGGCAGGCGCCGACGAAGTGATCCATCTCGGCTTTCAGTTCCTCGACACCACCGAAGAAGGCCGGGTCGAAGGTCAGCACGGTCACCGCAGCGCCCCATTGCTTGACCCCGTCCTTGCGCCCGAAGCCGCCCAGGCCGGCAGTCAGCGCCTCGACCATGGTGCCGAGGGCGAAGCCCTTGTGGCCGAACTCCAGGCTGCCCAGCGGCAGGATCGCGCCCGGCGGCGTGCCGAAGTAGGCCGCCGTGTCACGGGTTGGCTGGCCGTCCGGGCCGATCAATGCGGCATGTTCCAGCTGGCCGCCGGCCTGGTGGGTCTTGTTCACCAGGCCGTTGGTGATGGTCGACATGCTGACGTCGATGAGGATCGGCTTCTCCCCGGTGGGAATGCCGATGCCCAGCGGGTTGGGTGTGTACACCGGGTCGAGGCCGCCGTGTGGCGCCACCGAGGCCACGGCCGGATCGGAGGTCAGCACCAGCGGGATCAGGTCCTGCTCGGTATAGCGCTGCAGGTAGGCGGCCAGGCAGGCGATATGGTGCGAGCGGCGAATGGTCGCCACACCGATACCGAAGGTGCGGGCGGCTTGGGCGGTGAAGTCCAGCGCTTGTTCGACACAGTAGGGGCCGAGCAGATAGTCAGCGTCGTAGAGCCGTGCCGCCGGTGTCTGGCGGATGATCTGCAAGCTGTCGGCGTTACCTTTGGCCTGGCCGCTGCGCAAATCCTTGAGGTAGCCCTGGGCCAGTTTCACACCGTGGGTGTGATGACCGAGCAGGTCACCTTCGACCAGCACGCGGCTGACCACGCTGGCGACCTCGGGGCTGACGTCAGCGCCGAGAAAGAGTTGCTGGATGAAATGTTCCAGTTGTTCAGGGGCGATGCGACTCATTCGATAGCTTCCTTGGGCGAGGGCAGGGCGCGTGGGTAGCGCATGCGCCAGTACTTGGCGAGTACCGGGAACAGGGCCACCAGCAGTACCAGCAGGGCCAGGCCGATGCTGATCGGCCGTTCGATAAAGGCCAGCAGGTTGCCGTCGGCCTTGATCATCGAGGTCATGAAGTTGGTTTCCAGGATGTTGCCCAGCACCAGGCCGAGTATCGCGGGGGCGATGGGGAAGTCGGCGGTGGCGATCAGGTAGGCGACGATGCCGCAGACCAGCATGATCCACACGTCGGTCAGGCTGTTGTTGATGGCGAAGGCACCGACGATGCAGAAGCACAGGATGATCGGCATCAGCACGCGTGTCGGCGTCACGGCGAACACATGGGCACTGCGGATCGCCAGGTAGCCGATCGGCAACATGATCAGGTTGGCGACGAAGAACGCGGTGAACAGGCCGTAAGCCATGGCGCTGTTGTCCATGAAGATGGTCGGCCCTGGGTTCATGCCCTTCATGTACAGCACGCCAATGACGATGGCGGTGATCGAGTCACCCGGGATGCCGAACACCAGCGCCGGGACCCAGGCACCGGCTACCGCAGCGTTGTTCGCCGAGCCTGCGTCCACCAGGCCTTCGACATGGCCTTTACCGTAGGCTTCAGGTGTTTTCGAGCGCTTCTTGCTGACGGCGTAGCAGATCCATGCCGCGATATCGGCGCCGGCACCAGGCAATGCACCGATGAAGGCGCCCAGGCTGCTACCGCGGATCACGTTCTTCCAGTAGCGCTTGAGGTGCGTTGGCACCATACCGAAGACGCTGCCGTGCTGGGGCGCGATGGTTTGCGTCGCATCCTGCCCATTGGCCTTGTCGCGGGGGATGGAATAGAGCTTCATCACCTCGTACATGGCGAAGAAACCAATCATCACCGGGATGAAGTTGATGCCCCCCATCAAGTCGGGCACATCGAAGGTGAAGCGCGGCGCACCGGTGACCATGTCCAGGCCGACCGTGGCCAGCAGCAGGCCGACCATCAACGACAGGAAGCCTTTTACCGCCGAACCGGTGGAGATGAACACCGCACTACCCAGGCCGAGCACGGCCAGCCAGAAGTATTCGAAGGAGCTGAAGTTCAGCGCGAACTCGGCCAGCGATGGGGCGATCATCACCAGCACCAGTGTGCCGGTCAGGCCACCGATCACCGAGCAGGTGACGTTCAGGCCCAGCGCCTCACGCGCACGCCCGGCGCGGCCCAGCGCAGCCGAGTCGGCCACGTAGGCGGCGGAAGCCGGTGTACCCGGAATGTTCAGATAGGTGCCGGGAATGTCGCCGGCGAAGATGGCCATGGCAGCTGTGGTGATGATTGCCGCAATGGCTGCGGTCGGGTCCATGGCGAACGTGATCGGGACCAGCAGCGCGACAGCCATGGTAGCGGACAGGCCCGGAATGGCGCCGACGAAGACACCGAACAGAGCTGCCAGCAGGATCACCAGCAGCGTCTGGAAATTGAAGACGAGCAGAATGCCGTCGAGTAACTCGTTCATGGTTGGCTCCTCAGAAACCTAGGGGCCCGACGGGCAAGGGAACTTTGAGCAGGTGACCGAAGGAGAGGCTGATGACCGCCGTGGCCACGCAGCTGATGACCAGAGATGGCATCAGGCGTACGCCACGCTGGATCAGCAGCGTCAGCATGATCAACAGCATCATCGGAGCGGCCCCGATGACTTCGCTGAGGTAGATGTAAGCCACGACTAATGCGCAAGGCAGTAGCACAGCCATTGATGGCAGGCCGAAGCCGACCGTCTTGCCAGCACCTTCCACGCGCAACTGGCGCAATGCGTTGAAGCTGAGCAAGGCACCGCCACCTGCCATGCCGATGGCGATCAGCGTGGGGAAAAAGTCGGCGCCGTACTGCATGCCGGGCACGACCGGAAACTCGCGGGCCATCAGCCATACGGCCAGGCCCAGAGCGATGAAGATCAGACCGAAAAGAAGGTCTTTCATGGGGGAGCTCTCATACAACCGAGTAAAGGCAAACGGCACCCCGCAGGAGTGCCGTATCGACAGTCGGGCTTACTTCTTCATGCCGATCTTTTCGATGATGCCGCCCATGTAGGTGTTGTTTTCCTCAAGGAAGGCATTGAAGTCGGCGGTGTTGCGCCACTCCGCACCGAAGCCCAGTTTGTGCATGTAATCCTGATATATGTCGGACTTGTAGGCTTTTTCCAGCGCCGCTTCGAGGGTAGCGACGATTTCCGGCGACAGGTTCTTGGGCCCGGCGATACCGCGCCATTCGCCCAGGGAGTAGTCACTGCCCAGGCTTTCCTTGAGGGTCGGGATATCCGGGAAGGCCGGGTTGCGTTCGGGCGAGAGAATGGCCAGACCCTTGGCCTTGCCGGCGTCGATCATCGAGCGGGCTTCGGGCACCGAGGTCGGCACCAGCTGGATGCTGCCGGCCGCCAGTTCGACCATGGCCGGTGCTGCACCCTGGCTTGGCACGAAGGTGATTTTCTGTGGGTCGATGCCCTGCTCCAGCAGCAGGCCGGAGAAAGCCACGTGCCAGATGCCGCCCAGGCCAGTGCCTGATGCCTTGATAGTGCCCTTGGGTTCGTTGCGAATGGTTTCCAGCAGTTCGCCGACGCTGTTGTACGGCGCATCTGCTGCGACCTGCACACCAGGATAGTCATAGTTGGTCATGGCTATCGGGGTGTAGTCCTTGTAGGTCAGCTTGGTCAGCCCCTGCCAGTGCATCATGTTCAGTTCGCCGGTGATGAAGCCCAGCGTGTAGCCGTCCGGCTTGGCGGTGGCCATCACGCTGTGACCGACGACACCGTTGCCGCCCGCACGGTTGACCACGTTGATGGTGACGCCCAGTTCCTTCTCCAGAGCCGCAGCGATACCGCGTGCCGCCGCGTCGCTACCGCCGCCGGCAGCCCAGGGCACGATTAGTTGGATGGGCTTGTCCGGGTAAGCCGCCATGGCCATGGGCGAGACCAGCAGAGCGGAGAGCAGGAGGGATTTGAGGGTGCGGCGCGCGGCGCTAGCCTGGGTGGAAAGCATGGATGTCACCTATTGAAATTATTGTCAGTGATCGCGCCGTGACTGCAGTCGTTCGGTCGCGATAGCCCGTGTCAGAGGGTTGGGCATGGCCTGCACACTATTGTCTGACAAACCGGGCTGTCTAATGAGGCTTAGTAATCAACCCATAACGAGGGGTTATCTGGGTTTGTCGAGCACGCTTTGCAGCGCCTCATAGAACTCTGCGGCGTTGGCAGAAAGCGGCTCGTCCTTGCGTTGCAGCAGGCCATAGCCGAGCGACGGGGTCTGTAGCGGCGGTTGCAGCAGAACCAGTTGTCCCAGTGCGACCTGCTGCAGAACGATGGCTTCGGGCAGAAGCGCCAGCGCCTGGCTGTGATGCAGCAGGTGCAGGGTCGACTGTACCGAAGCGGTTTCCACTCGGTTGACCGGAAACTGGATGCCGGCGTCGGTGAAGGACTGCTCGATCATCCGTCGCAATGGCGTATTGGGCGGGTACACCACCCAGGGCCACTGTTCCAGGTCGCGGGCGCTGGGCGTGGCCTCGCGGGCCAGCGGGTGAGCCGGGTCGGCGCAGAGCAGGAAGGGTTCGCTGGCCACTTCCTGGTAGCTGAAATGCTCCTGCTGGCGCGGTTCGGTGAAGCGGCCGATGGCCAGATCCAGCTGCTTGTGCAGGAGCATCTGCAGCAGGTAATCGCTGGTGTGCTCGACCAACTCGATGGTCAGCAGCGGGCGCTGGCGTTTGAGCTGCAGCAGGGTCTTCGGTACGACCTGGGCGGTGGCGGCGAAGATCGCGCCGACGCGCAGATGGCCATAGCCGCCCTGGCGCAGGGTATCGAGTTCCTGGGCGAAATGCTGGCAGTCGTTGAGCGTGCGGCGGGCATAGGCGATCACTGTCAGACCGAGCTCGGTGGCCACCAGCTCACGTGGCTGACGGTCGAACAGGGCGAAGTCGAACATCTGCTCGATCTCGCGCAGCATCTTGCTCACCGCTGGCTGACTCAACCCCATTTGTTGAGCCGTGGCGTGCATGTTGCCGGTGTCGGCGAGGGTTTCTATCAGCTGCAGATGGCGCAGGCGCAGCCAGTTATGCAGGGTGGGCAGCTTGTTCAGGCTCACGACTACGGAACTCCCTGTGAGGCGGTGCGATAACCAGTGTGTATCGGGCGTTGACGATTCGTCATTGGTCGAGTGCACGAACGCTTGGCTATGGTCGCACAGCAGCGGCCGGGCATCCATTTGGGGTGCTGTGCGGTCGCCTCCCAACAACAATTCAAGAGTCCGCCCATGGCCCGCCCCCTGATCCTCACCCCCGAAAACACGCTTCCCGAAGATGGCCTTGCCGGCACCCTGATCGCGCGCATCTGGCTGCCAGGCGACCTGGCCGGGCCGGTCCCTGTGCTGCTGCATAAAGATGGTGTGTTCGACCTCAGCCCGTTGTCGTCCACCCTGGCCGGCCTGTGCGAGCTGGAAAACCTGGCCATGCGCGTGCATGACTGCCGCGCTCAGCGCCTGTGCAGTGTCGCCGAGCTGCTGGCCAACAGCGGCAGCGAGCGCAATGCCGCCCTGCCAAGCCTGCTGGCGCCAGCGGATCTGCAGGTGATCAAAGCGGCAGGCGTGACTTTCGCGGCCAGTATGCTCGAGCGCGTGATCGAAGAGCGCGCCGGCGGCGATCCGCAGCGTGCGGAAGAAATCCGCGGCCAGGTGCGCGCGGTGATTGGTGACAACCTGCGCAGTGTCGTCCCAGGTTCGGAAAATGCCATGCGCCTGAAGGCACTGCTGCAGGAACAGGGACTGTGGTCGCAATACCTGGAAGTGGGCATCGGCCCGGATGCCGAGGTCTTCACCAAGGCACCGGTGCTGGCGGCCGTCGGCACCGGTATGGATATCGGCATCCACCCTGGTTCTGCCTGGAACAATCCTGAGCCGGAAGTGGTGCTGGTGGTCAACAGCCGTGGCCAGGTGCTCGGCGCGACCCTCGGCAATGACGTCAACCTGCGTGATTTCGAGGGCCGCAGTGCGCTGCTGCTGAGCAAGGCCAAGGACAACAATGGCTCCTGTGCCATCGGTCCGTTCATTCGCCTGTTCGACCAGAGTTTCAGCGTCGACGACGTGCGCAACGCCGAAGTCGATCTGCGCGTCGAAGGCGATGAGGGCTTCGTACTCAAGGGCCGCAGCAGCATGAACCAGATCAGTCGCGACCCGCTGGATATCGTTGGCCAGACGCTCAACGCCAACCACCAGTACCCGGATGGCTTCCTGCTGTACCTGGGGACGTTGTTCGCCCCCACCGAGGATCGTGACCAGCCTGGTAACGGTTTCACCCACAAGTTGGGCGATCACGTCAGCATCAGCAGTCGCCAGCTCGGCGCCCTGCACAACCGCGTGCAGCACAGCAGTGCGCTGGCGCCCTGGACGTTCGGCCTGCTGGCCTTCATCGACAACCTGGCCCGCCGTCAGCGGGCCTGAGCGCGCTTCTAGGTCAGCGCCTGCTGTTCGCTACGCAGATGCTCCAGCAGCAGGCTCGCCAGCGGCGACAGGCTGCTGCCGCGGCGATGGATGATCGAACACGGCTCGTTGCGCGCCTGCAGCTCCAGGGGCAGGCGGCGCAGCAGGCCGAAGCCTTCGCTTGAGCAGGCGATGGAGTGGGGCATCACCGCCACCAGCTGCGGGTCTTCCTGCAGCAGGCTGAGCATGGTGAAGGTCGAGGAGGTCTCCAGTGGGTAACGCGGGAACTCCAGGCCAGCCTCGCCGAACTCGCGCTCAAGTACCGTGCGCATCGGCGTGCCGGTGGGGTAGACCACCCAGCTGTAGGCGCTCAGGTCGGTCAGGCTCAGTGCCGGGTTGGCCTGCTGCGGGTGCTGCGCCGCGGCCACCAGCGCCAGGCGCTCGGCGTGCAGGCTCAGGCATTCGTAGTCGTCCGGGTGCTGGCTGCCGCTGGTTCGGGCGATGGCCAGGTCCAGGCGGCCTTCGTCGAGCAGCTTGAGCAAGCGCGGACTGATGTCTTCGACGATCTGCACGGAGATGTCCGGTTGCATCTGCCGCAGGCTGGTGAGTGCGCGCAGTACCAGCGGCACCGAGCCGGCGATGGTGCCTATCGCCAGGTGGCCGCCATGGCCTTGCAGGATGCTCTGCATTTCCTCATGCAGGTGCGCCAGATCCGAATGGATGAGCCGCGCATAGCGGATCACGCAGCGGCCCAGGTCATTGGCCTGCAGGCCCTGCGCCGAACGGGTGAACAGTGGCGTACCGAAGGTCGTCTCGATTTCGTGCAGCGCCTTGGTCGCGCCCGGCTGGCTGATGGCGATGCGCTCGGCGGCGCGATGCAGCGTGCCCAGTTCGTCGAGGGCGATCAGCAGTCGCAACTGGCGAATACGCAGGCGGGAAACGATGTAGGTCAGCGGTGGCAGCATGGGGATGACGAAAAGTTATCACCTAATCAGAAGCTTTCATTAGGCAGCACCGCGGGCAGTTTTTAAAGTGCCGGCCAGCAACGTCGCAATCGCGACGCACAAGAACAACAGAAAACGGCAGGAGTGGTGCAATGCGGCTGATTCAGTTTGAGAACGAGCAGGGCCAGCGTCAGGTCGGCGTCGTCGGTGAGGCGCGCGTCAGCGTGGTCAAGGGCGTGGCCACGACCCGTGAGCTGGCGCTGCAGGCTATTCGCAACGGCCATGGCCTGATCGCCGAGATCGAGCGCCTGGGCGTCGAGCCTGGTCCGGTCTATGCCGAACTGATCGAGCAGCGCCGCGTGCTGGCTCCGCTGGATCACGCCGACCCGGCGCACTGCCTGGTGTCCGGCACTGGCTTGACTCATCTGGGCAGCGCCTCCACCCGCGACAAGATGCACCAGCAGGTCGAGGCGCAGCAGGCCGAAGGCAAGCTCACCGACACCATGCAGATGTTCCAGTGGGGCATGGCCGGCGGTCGCCCGGCCTCAGGCAGCGAAGGCGCACAGCCGGAGTGGTTCTACAAAGGCGATGGCAGCATCGTGGTTCGCCCCGGCGAGGACTTCCCGGTGCCGGACTTCGCCGAAGATTTCGGTGAGGAGCCTGAGCTGACCGGCCTCTACGTGATTGGCGACGATGGCCAGCCCTATCGCATCGGCTTCGCGCTGGGCAACGAGTTCTCCGATCACGTGGTCGAGCGCAAGAACTACCTGTACCTGGCTCACTCGAAGCTGCGCTTCTGCTCCTTCGGCCCGGAAATGCTGATCGGCGAGCTGCCGCGTCACCTGTCCGGCATCAGCCGTATCCGCCGTGGCGACCAGGTGCTGTGGGAGAAGGAGTTCCTCTCCGGCGAGGACAACATGTGCCACAGCCTGGAGAACCTCGAGTACCACCACTTCAAGTACCGCCAGTTCCTGCGTCCCGGCGATGTGCACGTGCACTTCTTTGGTACCGCGACGCTGTCGTTCGCCGATGGCATCAAGGCGCAGCCGGGCGACACCTTCGAGGTCAGCCTCGATGCGCTGGGTGAACCGTTACGCAATGGGATCAGCGTGCATGCGCCAGCGGTGAAGGTCGGTGGTGTACGCCAGCTTTAAGCCGCTGTCAGGCCCGGCGGCGTTGCTGTCGGGTCGAAAATCCGCCTGGCAGATTGCGGATTGTGCCCTCACAAGGGGACGAATTTTGAAGTTATCACTTATCATATGTCTGACAACTGAAGTAGAGTTGTCACCCCTCGACCCAAAAGGCCGAGGCCTCATTCATTGTCCCGGGGCGGCGCTGCCGTCCCTCCTGACAGGAGTACACCATGCTGAGTCTGACTGGCCACAATTACATCGGCGGTGAGCGCCGCGCCGCCGGCACCGTCGAGCACAAGAGCCTCGACGCCAGCAGCGGTGAAGCGCTGCCGTACACCTTCATCCAGGCCACGCCGGAAGAAGTCGACGCTGCCGCCCAGGCTGCTGCCGCCGCTTATCCGATCTATCGCAACCTGTCGGCCGTGCGCCGCGCCGAGTTCCTCGAGGCGATTGCCGACGAGATCGATGCCCTCGGTGATGACTTCGTTGCCCTGGTCACCCGCGAAACCGCACTGCCGGCTGCCCGCATCCAGGGCGAACGTGGTCGTACAAGTGGCCAGATGCGCCTGTTCGCCAAGGTGCTGCGTCGTGGCGACTTCTACGGTGCGCGCATCGACCGTGCCCTGCCGGATCGTCAGCCACTGCCGCGCCCGGATATCCGTCAGTACCAGATCGGTGTCGGCCCGGTCGCCGTGTTCGGTGCCAGCAACTTCCCGCTGGCCTTCTCCACCGCCGGTGGCGACACCGCGTCGGCCCTGGCTGCCGGCTGCCCGGTGGTGTTCAAGGCGCATAGCGGCCACATGGCCACTGCCGAGTGCGTGGCCGATGCGGTGATCCGTGCCGCCGAGAAAACCGGCATGCCCAAGGGCGTGTTCAACATGATCTTCGGCGGCGGTGTCGGCGAGCTTCTGGTCAAGCACCCGGCCATCCTGGCTGTTGGCTTCACCGGTTCGCTGAAAGGAGGTCGCGCCCTGTGTGACATGGCCGCTGCCCGTCCGCAGCCGATCCCGGTGTTCGCCGAGATGTCCAGCGTCAACCCGGTGATCGTCCTGCCGGGCGCCCTCAAGGCGCGTGGCGCCACCGTGGCCAAGGAACTGGCCGGTTCGGTGGTGATGGGTTGTGGTCAGTTCTGCACCAATCCAGGCCTGGTCATCGGCATTCGCAGCGCCGAGTTCAGTGACTTCGTCGCCGGCCTGGCCGATGCCATGGGCGCGCAGCCGGCGCAGACCATGCTCAACGCCGGCACCCTGCGCAGCTACGCCGGTGGCGTGGCGCAGCTCAAAGGCCATGCCAAGGTCACTCACCTGGCGGGCAACGAGCAGGCAGGCAACCAGGCGCAGCCGCAGCTGTTCAAGGCCGACGTGAGCATGCTGCTCGAAGGCGATCACCTGCTGCAGGAAGAAGTCTTCGGCCCGACCACCATCGTCGTCGAAGTCGCCGACAGCGCCGAGCTGACCCGTGCCCTGAAGAGCATGCACGGCCAGCTGACCGCGACCCTGATCGCCGAGCGTGAAGACCTCACCGCCTTCCGCGACCTGCTGCCGCTGCTGGAAGTCAAAGCCGGCCGCGTGCTGCTCAACGGTTACCCGACTGGCGTGGAAGTCTGCGATTCCATGGTCCATGGCGGTCCGTACCCGGCGACTTCCGACGCCCGTGGTACCTCGGTCGGCACCCTGGCGATCCATCGCTTCCTGCGTCCGGTGTGCTACCAGAACTACCCGGACGAGGTACTGCCGGAGGCGCTGCAGAACGCTAACCCGCTGGGTATCCAGCGTCTGGTCGACGGCGTGCACAGCCGTGATGCGCTGAGCTGATCGGCACGCTGCAACGAAAAATGCCGCACCCGTTAGGGTGCGGCATTTTTCATTCAGGCGGCTGCGTCCTTATTTGGCGGCGGCCTGGGTTTTCTCCACCGCCTGGATGATCACCTTGGCCACATCGCCCGGGCGCGATTGCTGCGGCACGTGGCTGGCGGCGACCTCGGTGGTCTGTGCGCCGATCTTCTTGGCGAAGTCGCGCTGCATTTCCGGCACGATCATGCGGTCATCGCTGGCGACGAGGTACCAGGACGGCTTCTGCTTCCAGGCCGCGACACTGGTGCGGTCATCGAACGCCGCCGCGCGGATCGGGCCCTGCGTGGCGGTCATGATCGCCGTCTGCTTGGCAGGCAGATCCTGCGCGAAGTCGGCGGCCATGCCTTGCGGCGTCAGGTAGAGGAAGCCGTTCTTGTCGGCCGCGATCTGGCTCGAGCCCGGCGCGGTGGGATAGCCGCCGTAGAGCTCGCCGGTGGATTGGCCCGCATTCGGCGCGAAGGCCGCGATATAGACCAGGCTGCGCACCTTGTCGTCGCTACCTGCCTGGCTGATCACCGTGCCGCCCCAGGAGTGGCCGACCAGTACCACGTCGCCATCCTGATTGTTCAGCACGCGCTGGGTGGCAGCGACGTCGTCGGCCAGCGAGGTCAGCGGGTTCTGCACCACGGTAACCTTGATGCCCTTATCCTGCAGCAGCGGCACGACCTTGGCCCAGTCGGAACCGTCGGCGAAGGCGCCGTGAACGATAACTACCGAAGGCTTGGCGTCGGCGGCCTGGGCACTGACTGCGAAGAAGGGGCTGGCGATGGCGAGGGCGAGGGCGAGGATCAGCGGCTTGGTATTGAACATGATTGAATCTCCTGTGCTTGGGGGAGTTCAGTGTCGATAATGCGCCGGTGTCCCGGTATCGGTCGTTTATCCGAGGCCTGCAAATAAAGGAGAGCTGCAAGGTGAATGACGCCGTCGCGCTGGAAGACGTCATGCTGGCGCTGGCCATGGTCGGTGACCTGAGCATGGGCCAGCCCATCGATCAGTCGCGGCGTACCGCGCGCCTGGCGCAATGGCTGGTGCAGGCCGGTGGCGGTGATCAGGCGCAAATCGATGCAGCCCGGCAGGTGGCGCTGCTGCGCTGGTCCGGCTGTACCGCCAACGCTGATGGCTTCATGCATCTGCTCGGTGACGACGTCGGCGGCCGCCGCGCCATGCTCGCGCAAACCCTCGATGCCGCTGGCCAACGTGCCATGCTGCGCACCACGCCGCTGGCCCAGGTGCATTGCGAGATCGCCGGCGATATCGCCCGCACCCTGGCGCTGGGCGTGGAGGTCGAGCGAGGTCTGCGCCATATCTTCGAGTGCTTCGACGGCAGTGGCCGACCGCTGGGCCTGCGTCATCCCGATATTCCGCAGGTGGTTTACCACGTGGTGCTGGCTGGCGATCTGGAAATCCTCTCGCGGGCCCACGGCCTGGACGCGGCGCTGGAGTGGATCGGTGCGCAGGGTGATCGTCGTTATCCCGCTGCTCTCGTCGACCTGCTCAGCCGCCATGCAGCGGATTGGCTGCAAGCGCTGCGCACACCCGAGGGCGTGCAGCCTGCCAGCGGGCCGGAGGTTTCCCTGACCCTGGTGGGCGACGTGATCGATCTCAAACTGCCCTGGCTGGCCGGCTATTCACGCCAGGCCGCGAGCCTGGTGCGCGACGCTGCGCGGCTCTGGGGCTTGCCCGAAGATCGCCTCGACATGCTGGCCAAGGCCGCGCTGATCCATGGCCTGGGCCGGGCGGCAGTGCCCAATCGAATCTGGAGCACGCCCGGCCCACTGCTCGATGGTGATCTCGAAGCGGTGCGCCTGGTGCCCTACTGGACGCACCGCGCCTGCAGCCAGATCGGTAGCCTGAACCAAGCCGGACAACTGGCCGCGCATGCCTACGAACGCCTGGATGGCAGCGGCTATTTCCGCTCGTTGAGTGGCGACTCCCTGCAGACCGAACATCGTCTGCTGAGCGCTGCACTGGCCTGGCTGGCGCTGCGTGGCGAACGCCCCTGGCGCGCTGCCCTCAGCGATGAGCAGGCCGCCCGCGTATTGCTGGATGAAGCCGAGCAGGGGCGCTTCGACCCACGCGCCTGCCAGGCGGTGATCAGCGCCGCGCATGGCGAGCAGGCGCCGCTGGTCAGCAAACCCGGCAACGGCCTGCTCAGCGAACGCGAGACGCAGATTCTGCAACGCATCAGCAGCGGAGCCAGCAACAAGGAAGTGGCGCGCGACCTGGGCATCAGCCCGAGCACGGTGCGCACCCATGTCGAGAGCGTGTTCCGCAAGCTGCAGTGTTCGACGCGCGCGGCGGCAACCTTGAAGGCGCTGACCTTGGGGGTGATCTGAGGCGAGGTCGGTGGATCAATCACCGCCACCGCCGCCATCGCCGCCTCCACTGTAGTCGAAGCCCCCATCACTGAAACCTGAGCCGGAGTCCTGTCCGCCCAGGCCGCTGTGCTCTCTCTTGCGCGCGAGACGCCTGGGGCGCGAGCGTCGCCAGCAATAGATGAAGAGCACCACGAAGGCGCCGGCGATCAGCAGCAGAATGTCCATATGTCTTCCCCCACATTACCTGGCGCTCATCCTATGGGGTAATGAGGCTCGACGTAAGCGCTGAGGGAATGGCAAAAACGCAGAAGCCCGCACACTGGCGGGCTTCTAAAATGGCGCATCCGGCGGGATTCGAACCCACGACCCCTGCCTTCGGAGGGCAGTACTCTATCCAGCTGAGCTACGGATGCGTTGCGGGGCGCAATCATACGCATCTCGGCGGTTAGCGTCCATTCTGCATGAGTGTGCATTATTCAGAACGGACTTTACACTTTCTGGCTGCCAGAACCTGTATTTCAGAAGTTTCTGCCATTATTTTAAGGTTTTTGCCTGGCCACCTATTGCCCTTTACCCCTGCCGATCCTAGGATTCGTTTGAGATTTCAAACGGCGTGTTCGGTCATTCTGAACCCTCGCACGTTCAACGGCTCTGAATCCATTACCAGGCCCCGCACGGCTCAATTTCGGCCAGCGGGCTCTGCCCGTGACTCCAACGACTTACGCCGACGCCCGGGTGTCGGAACTGAAGGAGACTGCCATGCAACTGAAAGACCCCCAGCTGCTGCGCCAACAGGCTTATATCGATGGCCAGTGGTTGGACGCCGACAGCGGTCAGACCATTGCCGTGAACAACCCGGCGACTGGCGAGATCATCGGCCACGTTCCGAAGATGGGCCGCGCCGAGACCCGTCGTGCCATCGAGGCTGCCGAGAAGGCGCTGCCGGCCTGGCGTGCGCTGACCGCCAAGGAGCGCGCGAACAAGCTGCGCCGCTGGTTCGAGCTGCTGATGGAAAATCAGGACGACCTCGGTCGCCTGATGACCCTGGAGCAGGGCAAGCCGCTGGCCGAAGCCAAGGGCGAGATTGCCTACGCTGCCTCCTTCATCGAGTGGTTCGCCGAAGAAGCCAAGCGCGTCTACGGTGACGTGATCCCCGGGCATCAACCGGACAAGCGCCTTATCGTGATCAAGCAGCCGATTGGCGTCACCGCAGCCATCACCCCGTGGAACTTCCCCGCCGCGATGATCACCCGCAAGGCCGGCCCGGCCCTGGCCGCCGGTTGCACCATGGTGATCAAGCCCGCTTCGCAAACCCCGTTCTCCGCCCTGGCCTTGGTCGAACTGGCCGAGCGTGCCGGCATCCCGAAGGGCGTGCTGAGCGTGGTCACCGGTAGCGCCGGCGAAGTGGGTGGCGAGCTGACCAGCAACCCCATCGTGCGCAAGCTGAGCTTCACCGGCTCGACCGAGATTGGTCGTCAGCTGATGGCCGAGTGCGCCCAGGACATCAAGAAGGTGTCGCTGGAGCTGGGCGGCAACGCGCCGTTCATCGTCTTCGATGACGCCGACCTGGATGCCGCCGTCGAAGGCGCACTGATCTCCAAGTACCGCAACAACGGCCAGACCTGCGTCTGCGCCAACCGTATCTACGTGCAGGACGGCGTCTACGATGCCTTTGCCGAGAAACTGATCGCTGCCGTGGGCAAGCTGAAGATCGGTAATGGTCTGGAAGATGGCACCACCACCGGTCCGCTGATCGACGAGAAGGCCGTGGCCAAGGTGCAGGAGCACATCGAGGACGCCGTGGGCAAAGGCGCCAAGCTGGCCCTGGGCGGCAAGCCGCATGCACTCGGCGGCACTTTCTTCGAGCCGACCATTCTGCTCGACGTGCCGAAAACCGCAGCCGTGGCCAAGGAAGAGACCTTCGGCCCGCTGGCGCCGCTGTTCCGCTTCAAGGACGAGGCCGAAGTGATCGCCATGGCCAACGACACCGAGTTCGGTCTGGCCTCCTACTTCTATGCCCGCGACCTGGGCCGCGTGTTCCGCGTGGCCGAAGCGCTTGAGTACGGCATGGTGGGTATCAACACCGGCCTGATCTCCAACGAAGTCGCGCCGTTCGGCGGCGTGAAGGCTTCCGGCCTGGGCCGCGAAGGCTCGAAGTACGGGATCGAGGATTATCTCGAGATCAAGTACATGTGCCTGGGCGGCATCTGATGCCAAGACGGGGCAAGGTGCGAAAGAGCGTGCGGCGCCCCGGTTGTAAGTCGTAACCCTATTGAGTCCCTCGCGGGCTCGGTTCAGTCGATCATCGCATGCTGAACCGACCTCCCGCCGGGGACGACCATGAGGACACCATGAGCAAGACCAACGAATCCCTGCTGCAACGCCGCCAGGCCGCCGTACCGCGCGGTGTCGGCCAGATCCACCCGATCGTCGCCGAGCGCGCCGAGAATGCCACCGTGTGGGACGTCGAAGGCCGCGAGTACATCGACTTCGCCGGCGGTATCGCCGTGCTGAACACCGGCCACCTGCATCCGAAGGTGATCGCTGCCGTTCAGGAGCAACTGACCAAACTGACCCACACCTGCTTCCAGGTGCTGGCCTACGAGCCCTACATCGAGCTGTGCGAAGAAATCGCCAAGCGCGTACCGGGCGACTTCGCCAAGAAGACCCTGCTGGTCACCTCCGGCTCCGAAGCCGTCGAGAACGCCGTGAAGATCGCCCGTGCCGCCACTGGCCGCGCTGGTGTTATCGCCTTCACCGGCGCCTACCACGGCCGCACCATGATGACCCTGTCGCTGACCGGCAAGGTCGTGCCGTACTCCGCCGGCATGGGCCTGATGCCGGCTGGTGTGTACCGCGCTCAGGCACCGTGCCCGCTGCACGGCGTGAGCGAGGACGAGTCCATCGCCAGCATCGAGCGCATCTTCAAGAACGACGCGCAGCCGCAGGACATCGCCGCGATCATCATCGAGCCGGTACAGGGCGAGGGTGGTTTCTACGTCAACTCCCCGGCCTTCATGCAGCGTCTGCGCGCTCTGTGCGACCAGCACGGCATCTTGCTGATCGCTGACGAAGTGCAGACCGGCGCCGGCCGTACCGGCACCTTCTTCGCCACCGAGCAACTGGGCGTGGTGCCGGATCTGACCACCTTCGCCAAGTCCGTCGGCGGCGGCTTCCCGATCTCCGGTGTGTGCGGCAAGGCCGAGATCATGGACAAGATCGCCCCCGGTGGCCTGGGCGGCACCTATGCCGGCAGCCCGATCGCCTGCGCCGCGGCCCTGGCCGTGCTCAAGGTGTTCGACGAAGAGAACCTGCTGGCACGCTCCAACGCCGTGGGCGAGAAGCTCAAGGCGGGCCTGAAGACCATCGCCGAGACGCACAAGGTGATCGGCGACGTACGTGGTCTGGGTTCGATGGTCGCCATCGAGCTGTTCGAAGGTGGCGACGTGCACAAGCCGGCTGCCGAGTTGGTCGGCAAGATCGTCGCCCGTGCGCGCGACAAGGGCCTGATCCTGCTGTCGTGCGGCACCTACTACAACGTCATCCGTTTCCTGATGCCCGTCACCATTCCTGACGCGCAACTGGAAAAAGGCATCGCCATCGTCGCCGAGTGCTTCGACGAATTGGCCTGAGCCGGAAGCTGAGCACGCGCCAGCGTGCTCATGAAGAGACCCGCCTTGTGCGGGTTTTTTTTGCCTGAAATTGGCTATTCGGTTGACGGGGTAAAATGATCGTTTTACCTTGGTCTTCATGAATATAGACACGAAGCTCATATCTGCAGCCGAAAATCTGTTCGACCGTCACGGCTTCAACGCAACCGGCATGGATCGCCTGGCCCAGGCCGCCGGCATGTCCAGCCGGACGTTGTACAAGCACGCCGGCAGCAAGAATGAACTCATCGCTGCGGTGTTGATGACCCGTGGCCAGCGATTCCTGCAACGTCTTGAGGTAGACAGCGTCGAGGCGCTGTTCGATGCATTGGCAGGCTGGATGAGTGAAGAGGGGGCGCGTGGATGCCTGTTCCTGCGCGCGCAAGGTGAGATCGGCAGCGCTGTGCCGGAAATCACCGAAACGGTCACCGTGTACAAGGCACGCTTCAGTGAAACGGTTGGGCAGATCCTTGCCCGGCAAATGGGCGCTGGTGTGGATGATGAGCTGATCGAGCAAATCGTCGTGCTCTTCGAGGGGGCGACAGCCACTGCCGGTTATCGCGGCATAGCCGCGGTGGATACCGCGCGCAGGGCGGCGACGACGCTGGTCGAACGGGCGCGGGCATGAGTCGTGAGTTCTATCTCGGCGCAACGGGCTTCGGCCTGATCGCCGTGTGCTACGGCTTTGCTCGTTTCGCCTTCGGCTTGTTCCTGCCGCAGATCGATGCGGATCTCGCCCTGACGGATGCCATGGGCGGGCTGATCGCCGGTGGCTCGTTTCTGGGCTACTGCCTTGCCATCGTCGTGGCCGCGCAGCTGACCGAACGCATGGGGGCGCGTGCCGTTGCCGTCGTGGCCGCGCTTATTGCGGCCTTGGGCATGCTGGGTATTGCCCTGGCGCCTTCTGCGGCGTGGCTTGCCGCTGCGGTTCTGTTGGCCGGTGTGAGTACTGGATTGGCGTCACCGCCCATGGCGGCCGCTGTGGCTGTGATCGTTCAGCCTGAGCGGCAGGACGCCAGCAATACCCTGATCAATGCCGGCACCAGTGCCGGTGTGATCCTGTCCGCTCCCGTCGCCCTTATGATCGGCGGTGAATGGCGCCTGGCCTACGGCGTCTTCGCTGCTACGGCATGTGTGCTCGCGGTGTTGGCAGCTTGCCATGTCCCGCATACGGCCTGCTCACGCAGTCAGGCTGATGCCGGTCGACCTCCGTTCAGTGCGGCGCTCAGGCGCCTGGTGGTCGCTTCTTTGCTGATGGGCGCAGCGAGCACGGCGCTGTGGTCGTTCGGCAGCCAGATCGTGTCGTGGCGTCTGGGCTGGGAAGGCGCTGGGGCGGGGTTGCTCTGGATGGTCATCGGCGCCGCCGGCATCGCTGGCGCAGGTGCTGGGAGCCTGATCGCCAAGCTGGGTGTCGACCGGGCGCATCGATCGTGTCTGGGCGCATTGGCGTTCGCTATCGTCCTGGTCGGTATTGGCAGCACGGCGACCATGGTGCTTGTAGGCGGCGCGCTGTTTGGTGCGGCCTACATCACCTTGAGTGGCATCTATCTGGTCTGGGGTGTTTCGGCGCTGCCTGAACGGCCCGCGACCGGGCTGACGGTCGCCTTTCTCAGTATCGCCATCGGCCAGACGCTGGGAGCTCCCGTGTTTGGCGGGCTGGCGAGTTGGCTGAGCATGGATTACGCCATTGCCCTGTTCGCGCTGCTGGCGCTGACTGCCGGAACGATGCGTTCGACCGCCTCGGCAGCGGCGCTCGTGCGCTGAAGCTTTTGATGCGCAGAAAAAGGCCCGCGCTAGGCGGGCCAAAGGGTGACAAGCAACAACAGGATTCGGTGAGCCCGGAACCAGTCCGTAAGGCTCGGGATCAAGTGCTTACTTGGCTTCGAAGATCACGTAGACCTTGCGGCAGGCCTCGAGTACTTCCCAGGTGCCGGAAAAGCCGGCAGGAATCACGAAACGGTCGCCGGCGCGTACGGTCTTGGCGTTGCCGTCGGCGTCCCGCAGCACGGACACGCCCTGGAGAATCTCGCAGTACTCGTGCTCGGTGTAGCTCACCGTCCACTGACCCACGGCGCCTTCCCAGATGCCGGTGCTGAACTGACCGCACGGGCTGCTGTAGTGGTTGCGCACGCTTTGCTCCGGATCGCCCTTGAGCACTTTTCCCGGCGCTGGGCGATAGTGTTCGGCGGCCGTGCCGGCCTGGGCGAAGTCGACGATCTGTTCGATGTTCATCTGGCTGTTCCATGGTTTCGGTGGCGGCAACCGCGCGACCAGCAGGGCCTTCGCGGAAAAGTCGTGGCAGTAGTCTATGTTTAAAAAAACGAACATGACAAGGGCTTTTGCCGGTCCGTGTCAAAAATATTGAAAAGCCACAGCCCTCTGGTTTAGTGTGTCAGACAGGATTTGGCCAGCGATCTGGCCTTGCAGAATTATTGACAGTGCGCGCCCTCGCGGACGCCGCTTCCACCCATTGAGAGGATGCCGGAATGACTAGCCTGACTCGTGCCGACTGGGAACAGCGTGCCAAGACCCTGACCATCGAAACCCGTGCGTTCGTACACGGTGAGTACCGCGCCGCCGAGTCTGGCGCTACCTTCGAATGCATCAGTCCGGTCGACGGCCGCCTGCTTGGCATGGTGGCCAGCTGTGACCAGGCTGACGCTGACGTGGCGGTCAAGGATGCCCGCGCCACCTTCGAATCCGGTGTGTGGTCACGCATGGCCCCGGCCAAGCGCAAGAAGCTGATGATCCGCTTCGCCGAGCTGATCGAAGAGCATGGTCAGGAGTTGGCCCTGTTGGAAACCCTCGACATGGGCAAGCCGATCAGCGACTCGCTGAGCATCGACGTCGGCAGCGCCGCCAACGCTATCCGCTGGAGCGGCGAGGCCATCGACAAGATCTACGACGAAGTCGCCGCCACCGCCCATGACGAGCTGGGCCTGGTCACCCGCGAGCCGGTCGGTGTGGTCGCCGCCATCGTGCCGTGGAACTTCCCGCTGCTGATGACCTGCTGGAAGCTTGGCCCGGCGCTGTCCACTGGTAACTCGATCATCCTCAAACCGTCCGAGAAGTCGCCGCTGACCGGTATCCGCATCGCCCAGCTGGCCATCGAAGCCGGCATTCCGGCGGGCGTGTTCAACGTGCTGCCAGGCTTCGGCCACACCGTCGGCAAGGCCCTTGCTCTGCACATGGACGTCGACACCCTGGTGTTCACCGGTTCGACCAAGATCGCCAAGCAGCTGATGATCTACGCTGGCGAGTCGAACATGAAGCGCATCTGGCTGGAAGCAGGCGGCAAGAGCCCGAACATCGTCTTCGCTGACGCGCCGGACCTGCAGGCCGCTGCCGAAGCGGCTGCCAGCGCCATTGCCTTCAACCAGGGCGAAGTCTGCACCGCCGGTTCGCGCCTGCTGGTGGAGAACGCCATCAAGGACACCTTCGTGCCCATGGTGGTCGAGGCGATCAAGGCCTGGAAGCCGGGCAACCCGCTGGACCCGGCGACCAACGTCGGCGCGCTGGTCGACACCACGCAGATGAACAACGTGCTGAGCTACATCCAGGCCGGCCATGACGACGGCGCCAAGCTGGTGGCCGGCGGCAAGCGGGTGATGGAAGAGACCGGCGGTACCTACGTCGAGCCGACCATCTTCGATGGCGTGAACAACGCCATGCGCATCGCCAAGGAAGAGATCTTCGGCCCGGTGCTGTCGGTGATCGGTTTCGACGATCAGGACGAAGCCATCGCCATTGCCAATGACACTGTCTACGGCCTGGCCGCAGCGGTATGGACCAGCAACCTGTCGCGCGCCCACCTGGTGGGCAAGGCGCTGCGTGCCGGCAGCGTGTGGATCAACCAGTACGATGGCGGTGACATGACCGCGCCGTTCGGTGGCTTCAAGCAGTCCGGCAACGGCCGCGACAAGTCGCTGCACGCGTTCGACAAGTACACCGAGCTGAAGTCCACCTGGATCAAACTGTAGCGGCAGCGGGGCGATCTCCTGGTCGTCGGCCATACGGCGTTGCGTCCTCGCTTTCAATGCTCACGTACTGCAGTACGCTGCGCTTGAAAGCTCCGGGGCGCCTTGTCTGGCCTTAGGCCAGAAGATCTTTTTCGGCGCTGAATTTGGCCGGAAATCTATTTTGAAGGAGAGTCTTCTGGCTCTCCTGAGGTCCGCCCTTCGGGGCCGGCTCCCTGTGAGCCACACCTGCGGCCGGGTTTCCTTAGGGAGGTCCGGCCGTTTTGTTTGGTTATGGATCAATACCGTATGAGATCCAGCCGTTGCCACCGAGCGTGCGATGGCCTGGATTCGTAGGGTGTGCCGCGCGCACCAGCCATTTCTCACCTTGAGCAGAGGTGGGTGGTAAGCCCAGGTGCGCACGGCGCACCCTACGCCTTGCTCCAAGCCGCGCAGGCAACACAGGGTCGGAGCATTTTTTGTTTCAGAGCCACGACATAAAGGAGTCTGGCAATGCGTTGGGGCACCTATTTCGCCGTCTGTGCGGCGGTCATCAGCATCGGCCTGGCACTGGGCGTGACCATGCCGCTGGTTTCGCTGCGCCTGGAAAGCTGGGGCTACGACTCCTTCGCCATTGGCGTGATGGCGGCGACTCCGGCTGTCGGCGTGCTGCTCGGTGCGTTGCTGGCCGGGCGTCTGGCGGCGCGCTTCGGCACCACCGTGCTGATGCAGCTGTGTCTGCTGCTGGGTGCGATATCGGTGGCGGGGCTGGCGCTGGTGCAGAACTACGCGGTCTGGGTGGGTCTGCGCCTGTTCATCGGCGTGGCCCTGACCGTGGTGTTCATCCTCGGCGAAAGCTGGATCAACCAGCTGGCGGTGGAGAAGTGGCGTGGTCGCCTGGTGGCGCTGTATGGCACCGGTTATGCCCTCAGTCAGCTCAGTGGCCCGTTGCTGCTGACGGCGCTCGGTACCGCCACCGATGCCGGTTTCTGGACGGGCGTGTGCCTGCTGATCGGCGGTTCGCTGATTCTGCTCGGGCGCACCGGCGCACCCAAGGTAGATGCGCACAGCGCTTCTGGGCGTGGCCTGCTGGTGTTCTGCCGCAAGCTGCCGGCGATTGCCTGGGCGGTGATGTTGTTCGCTGCCTTCGAAGCGATGATGCTGACCCTGTTGCCAATCTACGGCCTGCGCCAGGGCTTCACTCAGGAGGTGGCGCTGTTCATGGTCAGCGTGGTGGTGGTGGGCGATGCGGTGCTGCAGCTGCCCATCGGTTGGCTGGCCGACCGCATGTCGCGGCAGTTGCTGTTCCGTGGTTGTGGCATCGCGCTGCTGGTGTCCAGCCTGGCGATTCCGCCGCTGTTGCATACGCCAGTGATCTGGCCGGTGCTGGTGGCCTTCGGTGCCAGCGCGGGCGGTCTGTTCACCCTGTCGCTGATCATGATCGGCGAGCGTTACCGCGACGACGAACTGGTGCGCGCCAATGCCCATGTCGCTCAGTTGTGGGGCCTGGGCTGCCTGATCGGGCCACTCACCACAGGTGCCGTCAGCCAGTGGCTGAGCGGCCATGCGCTGCCGCTGATGATGGCTACTGGCGCCTTCGTGTTCATCATCCTGGCGAGCAAGCGCGGGGCCTTCAGCGAGATGGAAGCGGCGCGTTCCTGAACCGGCTCAGCGCCACTGCCCGAGATCCTGCGTGTGCTGCAGGTCGGCCTCTTCGATCAGCTCGGCGATGGTCGCGCCGATCTGCTTCACCGCCGCTTCGATCGTTGTGCTGGGCGGCTCGGCGTAGTTGAGGCGGATGCAGTTACGGTACTTGCCAGCCGCCGAGAAGATACTGCCCGGCGCGATCTGGATCTTGTGCGGCAGCAGGGCGCGGTTGAGCTTCTGGCTGTCGAAGCCCTGAGGCATCTCCACCCACAGCATGAAGCTGCCCTGCGGGCGGCTGACCCGGGTGCCGGCCGGGAAATAGCGGCTGACCCAATCCACCATCAGGTCACGGCTGCGCAGGTACTGCGCACGCATGCGCCGTAGGTGCGGTTCGTAGTGCCCGTCCTTGAGGAACTCGGCCAAGGCCAGCTGCGGCAGCTGCGCGGTGCTGCCGGTGCCCAGGTACTTCATGTGTACCACCTGCTCCAGATAGCGCCCTGGAGCGATCCAGCCGACGCGCAGGCCCGGCGCCAGGGTCTTGGAGAAGGAGCTGCAGAACAGTACGCGGCCGTCCTCATCGAAGGACTTGATGCTGCGCGGGCGTGGGTAGCTGTAGGCGAGCTCGGCGTAGACGTCGTCCTCGATGATGGCCACGTCGAAGCGCTGCGCCAGGGCGACCAGGGCGCGCTTGTTGGCGTCGGGCATGATGTAGCCAAGCGGGTTGTTGCAGTTGGGCGTGAGCTGGATGGCCTTGATCGGCCACTGCTCCAGGGCCATTTCCAGGGCGTCGAGGTTGATTCCGGTGAGCGGGTCGGTGGGTAGTTCCAGCGCCTTCATGCCGAAGCCCTTGAGCGCCTGCATCACGCCGTGGAAGCTCGGCGAGTCGACCGCAACGATATCGCCGGGCTGGCAGATGGCGCGCACCGCCGCCGACAGCGCCTCGTGGCAACCGGTGGTGACTACCAGATCTTCGGCCTCCAGCTGGCAGCCGGAGTCGAGCATCAGCCTGGCGATCTGTTCGCGCAGGCGGATGTCGCCGCGAATGCCGCCATAGGTGAGCACGTCCGGGTCCTGCCGACGCGCCTGGCGCGACAGGTTGCGCAGCAGCGGTTTCAGCGTCGGGCCGCTGATGTCCGGACGACCGCGGCCCAGCTGCAGCATGTCGTGCTGCGGTGAGCTGCTGATCAGCTCCAGCACGTGATCCCACTGCGAAACTTCCACCGGCCTCTGCGCCGCGCGGCTGATCTGCGGCAGCGCGGGCATCTGTCGTCCCAATGGCACGAAGTAGCCGGACTTCGGCCGCGGCGAGGCCAGACCCATGTCTTCCAGGTGGCGGTAGGCCTGTTGCACAGTGCTGAGGCTGACGCCGTGCTCCTGACTAAGGCTGCGTACCGACGGCAGGCGGTCGCCGGGGCGGTACAGCCCCTGCTCGATGCGGGTGCCGAGCAGTTCGGCCAGATTCAGATAGAGCGTCATGGCAGTCGTCCGGTTCGTCCAGGGTGTATTAACTGAGACCAGTACAGATCAGCGCGAAAATTCCCATTCAGGGGAAAATGTGCGGAATCTGTATGGAGTTAATAAGAGTTTTTTGGATCTGTCATGACTTTTCTTCTGACGGCATTCTGATCTCCCATGACAGAAGACAACGGGAGAACAGCCATGACCGGGTTCAGCAATACAGATTTCGTAGCACTAGGTGAGGCCGTGCGGATTACGAGGCACAAGGGCGAGGTTCGCTACTTCGGCCGCGACTGGCCGGCCTTCTGGCGGCGCCTGAACACTCGTCGCGTGCTGCTCAAGCTCAACGACCAGCAACTGCGCGACATCGGCCTCAGCCGCGCCCAGGCCGAGCGCGAGGCGAGTCGACCGTTCTGGACGTTATGAATGAGACCTTGCCAGGTTGAGACTGGGAGATCTTGATGGTTCCGCTGAACGACTTGCTGCTGTTTGCCGGTGCAGCGCTGCTGATGGTGCTGACGCCGGGCCCCAACATGATCTACCTGATCTCGCGCTCCATTTGCCAGGGGCGCAAGGCCGGCGTGATCTCGCTGCTGGGTGTCATCCTGGGCTTTGTCGTGCACATGTTTGCCGCGGCACTGGGTATCACGGCCCTGTTTCTGGCGATTCCCGTTGCCTATGACCTGCTCAAATGGGCGGGGGCAGCCTACCTGCTTTATCTCGCCTGGCAGGCTTTCCGGCCCGGAGCACGATCACCTTTCGAAGCCCGGCAACTGCCAGCAGACCCACCCTCGCGGCTGCTGCTGATGGGGTTTCTGACCAATGTGCTGAATCCGAAGATCGCCGTGTTCTACCTGTCGATCTTCCCGCAGTTCGTATCGCCTGAGCATGGCTCGGTATTCCAGCAGAGCATCCTGCTCGGGCTGACCCAGATCAGCGTCAGCTTTACGGTCAATCTGCTCATCGCACTGTTCGCCGGCAGCCTGTCGGCGTGGCTGGTGGGCAGGCCACGCTGGCTGGTCGCACAGCGCTACGTGATGGGTGGTGTGCTGGCCGGGTTGGCGGTGCGCCTGGTTTTCGAGCAGCGCAAGGTCACGTCCTAGCGCCCGACACGGATACATGTCGGTGCTCTGCGGTGGGGTACGCACCAGTTTTCGGGCGCTGCCGTTCTGGAGGCTGTAAGCCCGGATTGCATTTGAGCCTGGGTAGTGAGACGGCTTTGGTGGTTTTATGGATTGGCATTTGCTGTTGTTGTTTTCTGCGGCCTTCACGGCCGCAGTTGCCGTGCCTGGGCCGAACGTTGCGTTTGCGGTTGCGCAGGCGCTCAAGCACGGAGTCAGAGCAACGTTGCCCGGCGCATTCGGCTTTGGATTGGCGACAGCCGTCCACGCGACCGTGGTGCTGTTGGGCGTCGGTTTGCTTATCCAAGACAACCGTTGGGTGCTGACTTATTTGCGCTGGGGCGGGGGGATCTATCTTGCCTCCCTCGCGTTCGGGGCCTTCTTCACGACGTCCGGATCAAGCGACGCCAAGACGGAAATGTCGAGCCAAAGGAAGATGTTTGCCGATTCGTTTCTCGTCTCCTTGACCAACCCCAAGGGGTGGCTGGCAAGCCTGCTCATCTACCCCAGTTTCATCAGTCCATATTTTTCGTACACCATCCAGGCTGTTGCCCTGAGTCTGACGGCGATGGTCATTTCGCTGTCGATCTATGGCGGGTACATGTTTCTCGCCCACAAGGCGCGTGCGGCTTTTAGACAACAAAGCCGCGCTCAACAAAGTCACTGGTGTGATTTACGCAGCGGTTGCGTTGTGTCTGGTTCTACTTCCATATTGAGCACCCGCAATCAACGGCGCCTCATCGATCACGGCACTACAGCAGCTCTTTCAATCGATGCCAGGCCATTCCCAGTGCCAGCAGCGGCGAGCGCAGGTGTTTGCCGCCGGGGAAGGTCATGTGCGGCACCTGGGCGAACAGATCGAAGCCACGGCTTTCCTGGCCGGCGATGGCCTCGGCGAGCAGCTTGCCGGCCAGGTGCGTGGCGTTGACGCCGTGCCCGGCATAAGCCTGGGCGTGGAACACATTGGGCTGATCCTTGAGTCGGCCGATCTGCGGCAGGCGGTTGGCGCCGATGCCGATCATCCCGCCCCATTGGTAGTCGATGCGCACATCGGCCAGTTGCGGGAACACCTTGAGCATCTTCGGCTTCATGTAGCCAGCGATATCGGCCGGATCGCGCCCGGAATAGTGGCAGGCACCACCGAACAGTAGGCGGCGGTCGGCGGAGAGTCGGTAATAGTCGACTGTCACGCGCTGGTCGCACAGCGCCATGTTGTGCGGAATCAGTTGCCGCGCCTGCTCTTCGGAAAGTTGTTCGGTGGCGATGATGTAGCTGCCGGCCGGTAGCACCTTGCCGCTGAGGGTCGGGTTGAGGCCGTTGATGTAGGCATTGCAGGCCAGCACCAGGTACTTGGCGCGCACTTGGCCCTGGGCGGTGTGCACGCGCACCTCGTTGCCGTAGTCGATGCGTGTCACCGGCGAGTCTTCGAACAGCTGCACGCCGAGCGATTGGGCGGCAGCGGCTTCGCCGAGTGCCAGGTTGAGCGGGTGCAGGTGGCCCGAGCCCATGTCGATCATGGCACCGTGATAGTTGTCGGAGCCGACCACTTCGTGGATGCGCTCCTTCGGCACCATGCGCAGTTCGTGACGATAGCCGAGGCTTTCCAGCTCGGCCTTGTCTTCGGCGAAGCCTTCCATGTGCGCCGGCTTGTTGGCCAGGTCGCAGTAGCCCCAGGTCAGATCGCAATCGATCTGGTACTGGGCGACGCGTGCGCGCACGATCTCCACCGCCTCCAGGCCCATCAGCTTGAACTGACGCACGCCGTCCTTGCCGACCACCGATTCGAACTGTTCGACATCATGGCCAACGCCGCGAATCAGCTGCCCGCCGTTGCGCCCGCTGGCGCCCCAGCCGATCTTGCGCGCTTCCAGCAGCGCCACCGACAGGCCTTTCTGGGCCAGCTCAATGGCGGTGTTCAGGCCGCTGAAACCGCCACCGACGATGCACACGTCCACCTGCAGCTCACCGCCCAGGGGCGGGTAGGCCTGCTGGCGATTGACGCTGGCGGCGTAATAGGAAGCGGCATGCTGCGGGCTGTGGACGGGCTGGTGAACGCGGGCGTTCATGTGCGAAATCCTGATTTTGTTGTGTGGAAAATTCAACGCAGCATAAGCGCGTGATCCGTCCGGCGCCAAGAGGCCAGCGGAAAAAAGCGGGATTTCCCGCTAGGTGTCGCGGGATCGCCAAGGTCGTGCGCATCACGCTCTCGCAACAGTTCCCGGATTGCATCCGGGCTACGCCTGGTTTGCTGGGGCGCTGTAAACTGCCAACTTCGTATCAGGGCGCCCGAGCATGAGCTGCACCGACCGCAAGATCGACCACCTGCGCCGCCAGATCCCGCGCTTCGACTGTGTGCCCGGTTGCCACGATTGTTGCGGGCCGGTCACGGCTTCGTCCGAGGAGCTGGCGCGCCTGCCGGTGAAAAGCGAGGCCGAGCATGACGCGGCGCTGGCCGAGTACAACTGCGTGCACCTGGGGCCCAATGGTTGCGAGGTGTACGACCAGCGCCCGCTGATCTGCCGCCTGTTCGGCACCACACCCAATCTCCCCTGCCCACATGGCCGTGGACCGGAGCAGCCGATCGCGCCTGCGGTCGAGCGTCAGGTACACCGCCTGATCGCCACGACGCGGCAGCGGTTGGTGTAGGGGACGGCACGAGCCTCACCCTGCTGGGGAGGTGTGCTGCACCGGTCCATTGGTTTAACGACCAGCTACTTTAAGCCTGTTCTGCCCCTGTGTTTTCAGACTGTGCAGTAGAGCGTATCCAGTCCCTGACGGCGGTAATGGCCGGGTTGGCGTCATGGCGTGGCGGTCAGACCAGCCAGTAGGCATAGTCGTTGGAGATCCGCTGCTCCGGGCAGGGCATCACCAGCCGCCCGGCGCGCAGGTCTGCCGCAGCCAGAAACAGCCGTCCCAGTGCGACGCCCTGCCCATCGGCGGCGGCCTGAAGAGCGATGGCGGAATCGGTCAGGTTCAGTCCAGCTGGCACCGGTAGATCCGGGTAGCCGGCGGCACTGAACCAACGCCCCCAATTCCCTTTCGGCGTGTCGTGCAGCAGGCGATGGCGTAGCAGGTCTGGTGGTGTGCAGGAAGCGGGCAGGGCCTCGCGTAGGGCTGGGCTGCACAGCGGGGTCAGGGTTTCGGTGGCCAGCAGGGCGCTGTTCAGGCCGGGCCAGCCACCGGGGCCGGATCGCAGGCCAAGGTCGAAGCGAGTGTCCCTGCCGTCCCACAGGTCGGCTGTGGTGGTCAATTGCAGGTCAATCTCTGGGTGGGCGGCCTGAAAGGCGGGAAGGTGCGGCACCAGCCAGCGTGCGGCAAGCGACGGCAGAACGGTTACCCGCACTGGGCCATTGGCCGGGCGGCGAGCAGTGGCGCTGGCGGCAGCGATACGTTCCAGCGCCGGGGTCAGCTCAGCCAGGTAGGTGGCTCCGGTGGGTGTCAAGGCCAGCACCCGGCCACGGCGCTCGAACAGCGGTTGGCCCAGCCACTCTTCCAGCAGGCGCACCTGATGGCTGATGGCGGCCTGCGTCACCGCCAGTTCGTCGGCAGCACGGGTGAAATGCAGGTGGCGGGCGGCAGCTTCGAACGCGCGGACGGCCCCCAGTGGCGGCAGACGGCGCATGGGTCTTCCATTAGCTATATTTATCCAATGCCCGAGATTAGATCATTTCCCCGCTGCTGCAAACGCCGGTTAACTCCCTGAAATCGATTAGGAAATGGGAGGTTGTGATGTCGCCGGAGCTTGTCGCGGTTTTTCTCGGGTATGCGGTGCCGATGGTGATCAGTCCTGGGCCAGGGAACACGGTGCTGGCGCTGTCCGGGGCGCGTTTCGGGTTGAAGGGCACCGGCCCGTTCTGGCTGGGGTTTGAAATCGGCAATGTTCTGTTATGCCTGCTTTATGGGCTCGGTTTTGGGGCGCTGCTATTGCAGTACCCGCAAAGTCATAAGGTGATGCTGTGGGCGGGGGCGGCCTATGTACTGTATCTGGCCTGGGGATTCTTCCGCTCTGCCGCACCTGGCAAGAAGGCCCAGACGGTGGAGCGCATGGGGATGGTCAGCGGCATCGTTGCCGTGTTGCTGAACGTCAAGATCCACTCGATGGTGGCAGTGATGTTTGCCCAGTTCCTGCGGCCGGATCGAGCATTGGGCCCGCAGGTGGCGGTGCTGACCGGAGCTTTCCTGCTGGTGGGGATCATTTGTCACTTTCCCTGGATATATGGCGGGCAAGTGATTCTCGGACGGTTTACATCAGACCAATCCCTACGAATACAGGGCTTTGTCTTCGGTGGTTTGATGGTGGCAGTGGCGGTCTACATGGTTTTGGGTTGAGCCCCGCGTGGCCCTTCAGTCGCCGTCTTAGGCTGATGGCTCCCACGCTCTGCGTGGTAGCCCCTGCGGTGGCGCTCCGCGCCACGACTTGCCGCAGGTGGACGCAGAGCGTGGTGAGGACAACCACCCTGTAGGCGCGAGCAGAGCCCGTTCCTACAGGCTCACTCCGGCACCGGCAGGGCCAGCGATTCCTTCACCTCTTCCATGACGATATAGCTCTTCGACTCACGCACGTGCGGTAGCTTGAGCAGGATGTCGCCTAGCAGCTTGCGGTAGCTGGCCATCTCGTTGATGCGCGCCTTCACCAGGTAGTCGAAGTCGCCGGATACCAGGTGGCATTCCAGCACGTGCGGAAGCTTGAGCACGGCACGGCGGAATTCCTCGAAGGTGTCGCCGGACTTGTAGTCCAGGCTGATCTCGACGAACACCAGCAGGTTGGCCTTGAGGTTCTGCGGGTTGAGGCGGGCGTGGTAGCCCATGATGATGCCCTCGCGCTCCAGGCGGCGTACGCGCTCGGTGCAGGGCGTGGTCGACAGGCCCACGCGCTCGCCCAGTTCGGTGAAGCTGATGCGCCCGTCCTCCTGCAGGATACGGAGGATGTTACGGTCGATCTTGTCCAGTTCACGACGGCTTTGATGCTGGGTTCTCATGGGGAATCCGCCTCTGCAAAACGGCTTTTTGCCAAGAATTCTCGCCAAATATAGCTGTATATATGGTGAAAAGCACTGCACGGCTCTTCCTATACTGCGCCCATCGACAACAATGGCCTGTAACGCACGCGCCTTGGGCGCGGCGGGGAGAAAAACATGCGTGTTCTGGTTCTCGGCAGCGGTGTGATTGGTACCGCCAGTGCTTACTACCTCGCCCGTCAGGGTTTCGAGGTGGTGGTGGTCGACCGTCAGAACGGCCCGGCGCTGGAAACCAGCTTCGCCAACGCTGGCCAGGTTTCCCCTGGCTACGCTTCGCCCTGGGCTGCCCCGGGCGTGCCGCTGAAGGCCATCAAGTGGCTGCTGCAGAAACACGCGCCGCTGGCGATCAAGGCCACTGGCGACGTCGACCAGTACTTGTGGATGGCGCAGATGCTGCGTAACTGCACCGCCAGTCGCTATGCGATCAACAAGGAGCGCATGGTGCGCCTGTCCGAGTACAGCCGCGATTGCCTCGACGAGCTGCGCGCCGAGACCGGCATCGCCTATGAAGGCCGCCAGCTCGGTACCACCCAGCTGTTCCGTACCCAGGCCCAGGTCGATGCCGCTGCCAAGGACATCGCCGTGCTGGAGGCCTCCGGCGTACCGTTCGAGCTGCTCGACCGCGATGGCATCGCTCGCGTCGAGCCGGCCCTGGCTGGTGTCAAACACAAGCTGGCCGGTGCCCTGCGCCTGCCCAACGACCAGACCGGCGACTGCCAGATGTTCACCACCAAGCTGGCGGACATGGCCAAGGCGCTCGGCGTCGAGTTCCGTTTCGGCCAGAACATCCAGCGCCCGGACGCCGTGGGCGACCGCATCAATGGCGTGTGGATCGACGGCAAGCTGGAAACCGCCGATCGCTACGTGCTCGCCCTCGGCAGCTACAGCCCGCAACTGCTCAAGCCGCTGGGCGTGC
>JAESFJ010000038.1_pt1 | contig 141990 bp, 139 predicted proteins | sample 9266161 | NCBI WGS metagenome assembly JAESFJ01 (sample SAMN14506165, study PRJNA617096) | algae metagenome | isolation source: Calothrix sp. FI2-JRJ7 and co-occurring heterotrophs from granitic desert soil | place: USA: Red Pass Lake area, Fort Irwin, California | collected 2000-06-01 | reverse complement strand
CACGCACGCGGGCTTCCTCGGCCAGCACTTCGAGAAAGCGCGACTGCGGGTCGTCGGTTTCGTCGCAGTGCACGTCCACCAGGCAGCCGCTGCGCTCGGCCAGGTCCATGAGGAACTTGATCGACGACACGCCCTGGTCGCGGGTGTTCTCGAAGTGCGGGATGCCGCCAACCACGTCGGCGCCCAGCTCGATGGCTTGCTCCATCAACGCGCGACCGTTCGCATAGGACTCGATGCCCTCCTGCGGGAAGGCGACGATCTGCAGGTCGATCAGGTGGCGGGTTTCCTCGCGCACTTCGAGCATGGCCTTGAGCGCGGCCAGGGTCGGGTCGGTGACGTCGACGTGCGTGCGCACATGCTGGATGCCATGGTCGACCAGCATGTCGATGGTCTTCTTGGCGCGGGTCTTGGTGTCTTCATGGGTGACCAGTGCCTTGCGCTCGGCCCAGCGTTCGATGCCCTCGAACAGCGTGCCGCTCATGTTCCAGGCCGGCTCACCGGCTGTGAGCGTGGCATCGAGGTGGATGTGCGGCTCGACAAAGGGTGGCACCACGAGATTGCCGGCAGCGTCCAGGTCGCCTTCTGCAATGGGATGCAGGACGTGCTGGGCCTCGATGACGGCGATGCGCTCGCCGTCCAGGGTGATGCGATGCAGGCCGTCGCGGCCGCGCAGGCGGGCATTGTGGATGATCATCAGGTTTCCTCTCAGGCAGGCGACGACAGGCGCCGGATCAACAGCGCAACGCTGATGTTCAGGCGGTCGTGCGGATCTTCGAACGAGCAGCCGGTCAGCGCTTCGATGCGTTGTAAACGGTAGCTCAGGGTATTGCGGTGGACGTTGAGGCGTTGCGCGGCCAGGGCCAGGTTACCGTTCTCGGCGAACCAGGCCTCCAGCGTCGGCATCAGCACTGGTTGGTGGCGCGAGTCGTCGCCGATCAGCGGGCCGACCACGCGCTCGACGAAGCGGTCGAGCAGGCTGCGGTCGCGGATCGCGCCGAGCAGTTCCAGCACGCCCAATTCATTGAAACTGCACAGGCCCAGGCGTTCGGGAAAGCGCTGCGCCACAGCCAGGGCCTGACGCGCCTCACCCAGGCCCTGGGCGAAACGCGGCGCCTCGCAACCGTCGCTGCCCAGACCGAGGAACAGACGTAGCGGACCCAACTGCGGGCGCAGTTCGTCGAGCAGCGCAGTCATGGCCTGGCGATTACGGGCTTCGGCCTGGCCGTCAGGGCAGGGCAGCAGGGCGATCCAGTGACGGCCCTGGCTGACCAGTGGCAGCGCGTCACCGAGTTCGCCGAGGCTCTGTTCCAGGCGCCGTTGCAGCAGTTGCTGACGGCTCTGCAACTGGCGCTCGGCGTCTTCATCAGGCAAGTCGCCGAACAGTTGCTCGCTGCCGTCGAGACGCAACAGCGCCACTTGACGCGGTACGTGCAGCGCCAGGCCCAGGCTGTCGCCGCGTTGCAGCAAAACGTCGAGCGACTGGTAGTCACCGTCGAGCACCTGCTCCAGCACATGCTGGCGCGAGCGGCCGAGCTGCTGCGCCTGCACCAGCGCGGTGCCGATGGCCTGGGTGACCACCACCATCTTCAGCGCGTAGGGCTGCTCGATCAGTGGCAGGTTCAGGCGCTCGGCTTCGGCGATGACGCTGGGCGGGATGGCCTGGATGAACTCGGCGCCGGTAAGGATGACCATGCCGGCGACGACGCGCTCATGACCCTCACGCACCAGGCGCAGCAGGTTGGCTTCGTCGCGCGGGTGGTTGATGCCGGTGATGAAGATCAGCTCGCCACCCATCACCCAGTCGGCGATGCCTTCGTTCTCCGCCACGTAGGGCCAGCGCACGGCATTGTCGCGTCCGGCCTGGCCAGCACGCAGGTGCATGCTGGCCAGACCGGGCAGAGCGAGCACGTCAGCGACGGTCAGGCTCACGCGCCAGCGACCTGCTGGCGGCCGGCCAGGGCCTTGTTCGCCTCGAACAGCACCACGTAGGCCAGGGCAGCCACGGCGATGCCCACCAGCGGCGCGACCCAGGGCGAGAAGTAGGCGCTCAGCGCACCGATCAGGTAGGCGCCCAGGCCGACCCAGTTGAATGCGGGCAGGCGCACATCGGCCAGTATCGGGTAGCGCGCGCGGTGGCCGTAGAAGAAGTCAGCCATGATCACACCGCCAATTGGCGGGATGATAGAACCGAGCAGAATCAGGAAGGGGATCAGCATCTCGTACATGCCGCCGATGGCCAGCAGGGTGCCGATGCCGGCGCCGACCAGGGTCACGGTCTTGCGCTTGCCAGTGCGCAGCAGGTTGCAGCCGGCTGCTGCGAAGTTGTAGATGGTGTTGTCCTGGGTGGTCCACAGGTTGAGGAACAGCATGATCACGGCAGCCATGGACAGGCCCTGCAGCACCAGCACTTCGACCACGTCCGGTTGCTGGTAGACGATGGCGCCATAGGCACCGGCGACGATCATCAGGCCATTGCCGATGAAGAAGCCGAACAGGCTGGCCAGCACCGCGACGCGGCCGCTCTTGGCGAAGCGCGTCCAGTTGGTGGCCTGGGTGGCGCCGCTGACGAAGGTGCCGAAGACCAGGGTGATGGCCACGCTCAGGCTCATGCTCTCGGACGGTTCCACCGCGAGCAGGCCAGCGAGGCCGCCGATATCACGGGTGGCGATCCACAGCGAAGCCACCAGCAGCACCAGCATGGCCGGCACGGCGACGCGCGAGAGCAGATCCAGGCCCTTGTAGCCGACGAAGGCGGTGAGGCAGAAACCGAAGCCGAACAGCACCATCAGCGGGATGGTCAGGCCTTCGGGCAGGCCGAGAATCTTCACCAGGACGATGGCGATGGTCGCCGTGCCCCAGGCGTACCAGCCGATCTGGGTGAAGCCAAGAAGCATGTCGGACAGCTTGCTGCCCACCTCGCCGAAGCAGAAACGGCCCATCAGTACCGAGTTCAGCCCACTGCGGCAGGCGATCAGACCCAGTACGGCAGCATACAGACCGAGTAGCAGGTTACCGATCACTGCAGCCCAGAGCAGGGTGGTGAAGTCGAAGGCCATACCGATCTTGCCGCCAGCGAACATGGTGGCGGTGAAGAAGGTGAAACCGAACAACAGGATGGCGGTGGAGAACAGCCCCTTGCGCGCGCCGTTGGGCACCTCGCTCAGGGGGTAATCGCTATCGGGGGTGGCGTTGCTCATGGACCTGGCTCCGGTAAGGGTGTGAAGCCTTGGCGATAGCAGGGGGCGTGCCAGAAAGCAGCGCAGCGGGCTGCTTGGTAAGGTAGTCAAAGGGTTTTGTGCGAAACGCACAAGGAAACGCACTTATACGGCGCCAGGTCGCTCAAGGTTTGTGAGTGTAGAACAAAAGTGGTGCGCGACGCAGCGGTCGCGCACCAGTGTGTGGCGATTCAGTTGACGGTGACCTGCGGCATCGGTGGCATCGTTACGGTCTGCTCGCTGGCCGGGGCGAGCACTTCGGCTTCGCCATCGACCACTTGCTTGCCGTCCTGGTTGAACACGCGGGTGGCGATACGCACGCGGTTCTTCGGCAGTTTTTCCAGCACTTCCAGCTTCACGGTAAGGGTATCGCCGAGTTTTACCGGGCGGGTGAACTTGAGCTGTTGGCCAAGGTAGATGGTGCCCGGGCCAGGCAGGCGGCAGGCAATGGCGGCGCTGATCAGCGCACCGGTGAACATGCCATGGGCGATGCGCTCCTTGAACATGGTCTCGGCTGCGAAGGCGGCGTCCAGGTGTACCGGGTTGTTGTCGCCGGATACCGCAGCGAACAGTTGCACGTCGCGTTCTTCGACCTGCTTTTCGAAGCTCGCCTGCTGGCCAATTTCGAGGGCTTCGTAGGGGATATTGGTTACCTGGGTCATGGACACTCCTTGATTGGGCTTCGACCATGGCTCAGCGCCTGCTGCAGCCAGTCGATCAGGTGGGCGGTGACCTCGTCGCGATTGCTCTCGTTGAGCAGCTCATGACGGGCCTCGGGATAAATCTTCAGTTGCACGTCGCGCACGCCGGCCTCGCGCAGGGCGCCAGCCAGATCACTCAGGCGCTTGCCGTCGCTGACCGGATCGCGCGAGCCGCCGATCACCAGCAGCGGCAAGTCGGCATCGATCTGCGCCAGGTTGCTGGGCGGGGTGATGTGCTGCAGGCCATCGAGCAGGTCGCACCACAACTGCGTGGTGCAGACGAAACCGCACAGCGGATCGGTCACGTATTTGTCCACTTCCGCCGGGTCGCGGCTGAGCCAGTCGAAGGCCGTACGGTTGGGCTTGAAAGCCTTGTTGAACGAGCCGAAGGAGAGAAAATCGATGACCTTGCTGCGCCCTTTGGGGCCCAGGCGCCAGCGCTCGAAGCCGGCGATCAGTCTGGCGGCCTTGTACAGCGCCACGGGCTGGTAATTGGAGCCCGACAGCACGGCGCCCTGCAGGCTGCAGCTATGGCCCAGCAGATAGGCCATACCGATGTAGCTGCCCATGCTGTGGCCGAACAGGAAGATTGGCGTATGCGGGTGCTGCTGGCGAATGTGGTGGTTGAGGGTGGACAGGTCGCCGACCACCTTGCTCCAGCCGTCTTCATCGGCGTAGTGGCCAAGGGTGCCGCGTTCGGCGGTAGCGCCATGGCCGCGCTGATCCAGCGCGTAGAGCGCGAAGCCTGCCGCGACCAGGGCTTCAGCCAGACGTGCGTAGCGCAGGCTGTGCTCGGCCATGCCATGGACGAGCATGACCGCCGCGCGTGGCGGCTCGTCGCCGTACCAGTGATTGACCTGCAATGGTGTGCCATCGCTGGCGTTGATAACGAAGGCGTCGTGGCGCATGGCGAATCCTTGTGCCGGGAGTTGGCGGCATTGTGCACCTTGGCCGTCATCACGCAAAGCACAGTCGAATTTCCATCGAGCCGCAAAGATCGGTTACGAATCACTACATTTATTGCGAAATTCAGCCCATCAATGACGCCTTCGAGCTATTTGCGGCGCCGCTCTGAACTGCTACTTTCCGGGCAGTCCCGCACTGCGGGCCAGATCACTTCAGGGGAAGAGGACAAGAACAATGCAACCTGATTTCTGGAACGACAAGCGCGCTCCCGGCGTGCCTAACGATATCGACCTGTCCAGCTACAAGTCGGTGATCGAAGTATTCGAGCGCTCATGCAAACGTTTCGCCGACCGTCCGGCCTTCAGCAATCTCGGCGTGACGCTGACCTATGCCGAGCTGGATCGTCTCTCCGCGACCTTCGCCGCCTACCTGCAGAAGCACACCGACCTGAAGCCGGGCGATCGTATCGCGGTGCAGATGCCCAACGTGCTGCAGTATCCCATCGCCGTGTTCGGCGCCATGCGCGCAGGGCTGATCGTGGTCAACACCAACCCGCTGTACACCGCGCGCGAGATGCGCCACCAGTTCAAGGATGCCGGGGTGAGAGCGCTGGTGTACCTGAACATGTTCGGCAAGCTGGTGCAGGAAGTGCTGCCGGATACCGAGATCGAGTACCTGATCGAAGCCAGGATGGGCGACATGCTGCCGAGTCTCAAGGGCTGGCTGGTCAACACCGTGGTGAAGAAGGTCAAGAAGATGGTGCCCGACTACCATCTGCCCCAGGCCATTGCCTTCAAGCAGGTGCTCAAGCAGGGCCACGGCCAGACGCTGGCGCCGGTCAAGGTCGGTCACGACGATATCGCCGTGCTGCAATACACCGGCGGTACCACCGGCGTGGCCAAGGGCGCCATGCTCACCCACGGCAACCTGGTGGCCAACATGCTGCAGGTCGACGCCTGCCTGGCGCAGCTCGGTGATGATGGCACGCCGTTGATGAAACAGGGGCAGGAGATCATGATCGCGCCGCTGCCGCTGTACCACATCTATGCCTTCACCGCGAACTGCATGTGCATGATGGTCAACGGCAACCAGAATGTGTTGATCACCAACCCGCGCGACATCCCCGGCTTCGTCAAGGAGCTGGGCAAGTGGAAATTTTCTGCGCTGCTGGGCCTTAACACCCTGTTCGTCGCGCTGATGGATCACCCCGAGTTCAAGAACCTCGACTTCTCCAACCTCAAGGTCACCAACTCCGGTGGTACTGCGCTGGTCAAGGCCACCGCCGAGCGTTGGCAGCAGATGACCGGTTGCACCGTGGTGGAAGGTTACGGCCTGACCGAAACCTCGCCGGTGGCCAGTACCAACCCCTATGGCGACAAGGCGCGTCTGGGCACTGTCGGCATTCCGGTGCCGGGCACGGCGTTCAAGGTGATCGACGACGACGGCAACGAGATGCCGCTGGGCGAGCGCGGCGAGCTGTGCATCAAGGGGCCGCAGGTGATGAAGGGCTACTGGCAGCGCGAGGAAGCGACCGCCGAAGTGCTGGATGCCGAGGGCTGGTTCAAGACCGGCGACATCGCGGTGATCGACCCGGACGGCTTCGTGCGTATCGTCGACCGCAAGAAGGACATGATCATCGTCTCCGGCTTCAACGTGTACCCCAACGAGATCGAGGACGTGGTCATGGCCCACCCGAAAGTCGCCAGCTGCGCGGCCATCGGCGTGCCGGACGAGAAGTCCGGCGAGGTGGTCAAGCTGTTTGTGGTGCCGCGTGATGGCGGCGTCACCGTCGAGGAGCTCAAGGCCTATTGCAAGGAAAACTTCACCGGCTACAAGGTGCCCAAGCACATCGTGTTCAAGGACTCGCTGCCGATGACCCCGGTCGGCAAGATCCTGCGTCGCGAGCTGCGCGACATCGCCTGACCCAAAGCCCCTCCCCACTGCAGGGGGAGGGGCTTTCCCGCCTCAACTGTCCTCGGGCAGTCCAATTGTTGTGATTTGGTAACTACCTTCGCGTGTTTCATGCAGCCCAGTGCTGCATCACCGGCAGAGACGAGCTAGGCTCTACGCGCTGCAATATGCGAGCTAGAGGCTTTTCGCGGGGTAACTAAGACAAGGATGGCCTGTGACTGCGCGGTCTTTTTTGGTCACTTTTGCGACTCTAAAGGCCATGTTTGGTGCTGGTCGGCCTCTGGCAAAGCTGCTACTCTCGGCGCGCTTCCGGGCCCTGGGCCAGCGGGAAAGCGAGCTATACACACAACAAACAACCGCCGTCGCGCGGTGAAGATCAGCTGTTGCTTAGGAGTGGGCTTCCATGACCGAAAACTTCTGGAAGGACAAGTATCCCGTTGGGGTTGCTGCCGAAATCAATCCCGATCAGTACCCGAACATCCTCGCGGTATTGAAAGAGTCCTGCCAACGCTTCGCCGACAAGCCTGCTTTCAGCAACCTGGGCAAGACGCTCACCTACGGCGAGATCTACAAGCTCTCCGGTGACTTCGCCGCCTACCTGCAGAAGCACACCGATCTCAAGCCCGGCGACCGCATCGCCGTACAACTGCCCAACGTCCTGCAGTACCCCATCGTGGTATTTGGTGCCATGCGCGCCGGCCTGGTGGTGGTCAACACCAACCCGCTGTACACCGCGCGGGAAATGGAGCACCAGTTCAACGACTCCGGCGCCAAGGCGCTGATCTGCCTGGCCAACATGGCCCACCTGGCCGAACAGGTCGTGCCCAAGACCGGTGTCAAAACCGTGATCGTCACCGAAGTTGGCGACATGCTGCCGACCTTCAAGCGCCTGCTGGTCAATGCCGTGATCAAGCACGTGAAGAAGATGGTGCCGGCCTACAACCTGCCCAAGGCGGTCAAACTCAACGACGCCCTGGCCAAGGGCCGTGGCCAGAGTTTTGCCGAGGCCACTCCGAGCAACGATGACATCGCCGTGCTGCAGTACACCGGCGGCACCACTGGCGTAGCCAAGGGCGCGATGCTCACTCATCGCAACCTGGTGGCCAACATGCTGCAGGTCAAGGCACTGATGGGCGCCAACCTCAATGAAGGTTGCGAGGTGCTGATCGCGCCACTGCCGCTTTATCACATCTACGCCTTCACCTTTCACTGCATGGCGATGATGCTGATCGGTGGCCACAACATCCTGCTGACCAACCCGCGCGACCTGCCGGCGGTGGTCAAGGACCTGGCCAAGTACCGCTTCACCGGTTTCGTCGGCCTCAATACCCTGTTCGTTGCCCTGTGCAATAACGAAGACTTCCGCAAGCTGGACTTCTCCAGCCTCAAGCTCACCGTCTCCGGCGGCATGGCCCTGCAACTGGCTACCGCCGAGCGCTGGAAGGAAGTCACTGGCTGCGCCATCTGCGAAGGCTTCGGCATGACCGAGACCAGCCCGGTGGCCACGGTCAACCCGTTCAGCGCCATCCAGCTCGGCACTATCGGCATTCCGGTGCCCTCAACCCTGTGCAAGATCGTCAACGACGACGGCCAGGAACTGGCGATCGGCGAGATCGGCGAGCTGTGCGTGAAAGGCCCGCAGGTGATGAAGGGCTACTGGCAGCGTCAGGAAGCCACCGACGAAATCCTCGATGCCGAAGGCTGGCTGAAGACCGGCGACATCGGTCTGATCCAGGAAGACGGCTACCTGCGTATCGTCGACCGCAAGAAGGACATGATTCTGGTGTCCGGCTTCAACGTCTACCCGAACGAACTGGAAGACGTGCTCGCCACCCTGCCGGGCGTGCTGCAGTGCGCCGCCATCGGTATTCCGGACGAAAAATCCGGCGAAGCGATCAAGGTGTTCGTGGTGGTCAAGCCGGGCGAGAGCGTGACCAAGGAACAGGTGATGGAGCACATGCGCGCCAACCTCACCGGCTACAAGGTACCCAAGGCCGTCGAGTTCCGCGACATGCTGCCGACCACCAACGTCGGCAAGATCCTGCGTCGCGAACTGCGCGACGAAGAGCTGAAGAAGCTGGGCAAGAAGTGATTCGGCCCTGCTGATGAAAACGCCACCTTCGGGTGGCGTTTTTCATTGCATCACCTTCGTAGGGTGCGCCGCGCGCACCACGCGCTGGCAGGGGCTCGAGTCGGTGCGCACGGCGCACCCTACGGTTCATCTCTGGGTGCCTTCGTCCCGCGCCAGGCCACCAGCCGGTAGGGCGTACTCGGCTTGGCTTCCTGCGTCGCTCTAGCTCCTGCACCCATGCAGTCGTCGCGAAGCAGTACGCCGTCAGGGTTCTCAGGGGCGTCGTGGTGCCAGCCCTGGCTTGGTTCCGCAGGCTACTCGCTACGCTCGTGAAACCGGCCTACAGGCCAAGGATAGGGCGGGTTTGGAACCGGCCACTGCCAGGGGCGAAGCGCGCTGCCATGACCATCAACACAACGGTAGCGGCAGCCATGGTCAGCCAGCTCAGGCGCAGGTCGTCGGTGTACTGGCGTAGCAGGCCGGCCAGGAATGGAGCCGTGGCGGCGATCAGGTAGCCGCCGCCCTGCACGAAGGCCAGCAGGTCGCCGGTCTGGCGCGGATCATCCAGATGATCCTGGGCCACCACCAACGACAGTGGGAACAGCGCGCCGATGCCGATGCCCAGCAACATGCAGATCGGCACCACCAGTTGCAGCGGTGCCATCATCAGGCCGAGCAGCCCGGCCAGCAGCGCCAGCAATACCACCGCCAGCAGCACGCGCCGATCCGGATAGCGTGGCAGCAGGCTCGATGCCAGCAGGCCGGCGACTACTTCGCAGAGCGTCAGCGCAGCCAGCAGCAGGCCGCTGGCCTGCGCGCTCCAACCCAGCGAGGTGTAGTAGGGCGGCAGCCATGCCAGCACCAGGGTGTAGCCGGCGGTGCCGATGCCGAAGAAGCTCATCAACAGCCAGGCCCTCGGCGAGCGCCAGACATCCAGGCGTGGCAGCTCGCTGGAGGTTGCGACTGCCTGCGCAGGTGCAGCGCGGCGCCACAACGCAGCGGCGAGCAGAGCGGGCAGTGCCCAGCTCGCCAGCGCCCACGACCAGCCTATCGACTGCGCCAGCCAGGGCGTCAGCGCCGCACCGAAGGCCGCGCCGCCCATGATCGCGCAGCTGTAGAAACCGATCAGGCGGCCACTGTCGGCGGCGAAGCGTGACTTGATCAAACCCGGCAGCAGTGCCTGGACGAAGGCGATCCCGGCGCCAGCCAGCAAGGCGGTGGCGATCAAGGTGCTGGAATCCGGCAGCACGCCGCGCAGCAGACAGGCGAGGGCGATCAGCAGTACGCCGAAGAGAATCCCGTTGCGCTCGCCGAGTCGCTGGCGCAGCAGGCCAGCGGCCAGGGCGCCGAGACCCATGATCACCACCGGCAGGCTGGTCAGCAGGCTGGCACCGATATGATCCAGGCCGCTATCGAGCTGGATGCGGTCGAGCAACGGGCCGATGGCCGCCAGCACCGGGCGCAGATTCAGGCCGAGTAGGACGATGGCGATGAGCAGCAAGGTCTGGCGCTTCATGCTTGTGCCTCCTTCGCCCCGCGCCAGGCCACCAGCAGCACACCGCCGACGATGCACAGCGCCGCCAGCAGCATGCTCAAGCTGCCCTGTTCGCCGAGCAGGCCGATGGCGATGGCCGCGCCAGTGATCGCTGCCACCGAGCCGATCTGGCTGAGAAACACCGTGCCGGCCAGGTTCTGCAGGACGAAGAACAGCGCATAGACCGCCGCGAACAGCAGCATCTGCAAGGCCAGCAGGCCCAATGCCGCAGGGCTTTCCAGGCGAGGTGCGAGGTCGACACCGAACAGGCCCAGCGGCACCAGCAGCAGCGCGCCGCCCAGCAGCATGCCGGGGGCCAGGGATAGTGGGCTGGCGCCAGCCGGCCAGTAGCGGGCGCGGTAGATGTTGCCGAGCGCCAGGAACACCGGCACGCAAAGCGCCGCCAGCACCCACAGCAAGGGGCTGTCGCCGGCGTTGAGCTTGCCCAGGGCCAGCAACAGGCTGCCGGCCAGGCCGATGCAGATGCCCAGCAGACGAATGCGGCTCAACCCTTCCATGCGCAAGGCCAGGGCCAGCAGGTAGGTGATCAGGGGCGGGAAGGCCAGACACATCGAGGCGAAGCCGGCGCCGACATGGCCAATCGAGCTGAACAGCAAGCCGTTTGGCACAGCGATGCTGAGCAGTCCCGAGGCCAGGTAATAACCCAGCAATTCTGGACGGGTGCCAGGGCGCTCGCCGCGTATCCAGGTGAACAGCAACAGAAGTAAACCGCCGCCCAGCAAGCTCCAGAGCAGGTAGGCCATGGCCGGCCAGCCAACGTTGCCGGCCAGTTTCACCAGGATGCTGGTCAGCCCCATCAAGGCGCCTATGGCCAGCAACAAGGACAAGGCGAGAACAGGGCGAAAATTGGAGCCGGGCATGCAGCTGCCTCCTGAGGGTGAATGCGTTACGATGCAAACATTCTTTTTGAAAAGTATCTTGATGGCAAGATAAATCGAGGGCGATATGCAAGACCGTGCACAATTGGCTGCCGAACAGTGGCTTCGACAGCGGCCGGATCTGGATGGTTTTTCCATGGCGGTGATCGGCCGCCTGGGCGAGCTCAGCCAGGTGGTCACGCGCGATCACCTGCTGCCGTTCTTCACCGCGCACGGCCTCCAGGCCGGCGAGTTCGACCTGCTCGCGACCTTGCGCCGCTCTGGCGAGCCCTATGCGCTGATGCCCACGGCGTTGTACGAGAGTGCGATGATTTCCTCGGGCGGCATGACCAGCCGCATCGACCGTCTGGAAAAGGCCGGGTTGATCGAGCGACGCAAGCATCCCAGCGACCGCCGTGGCGTGCTGGTGGCGCTGACCCCGGCCGGCTTCGAGCTGATCGACGGCATCCTGGCGGCCCACGTGGCTAACCTGCAGCGCGTGCTCGCAGGGTTGACCGCTGAGGAGCAGCGCACGTTGCATGAATTGAATGGCAAGGTGTTGGCAGGGTTGGCTGAGCGAGACGGGGAGTAGTTGTGTTGATGGCACCCATGCTCGGCGTGGGAGCAAGCCTGTGACGCTCTGCGTCACAGCACAGCACGCAACTGCCCGTGGTGGACGCTGGAGCGTCGAGGGCTGCATTCCCACGCAGAGCGTGGGAACGATCATGAAATTGAATGGCAAGGTGTTGGGGGGGCGCAGCAGGGCGTCGAGTGATCGACGTGTTCGATGGCTCCCGCCCTCGTGAGTGCGAGGCCATGACGCCCTGAGTGCTGCCCAGCGGGTGGACGCCGGATGGCATTGCCACGCAGCGCGTGGGAGTGCTCAAGATTTACTCCGCCGCCGCGAGGGTTGAAGCCCTGGAGTTGACGCCTCAGCGTTTTGAGCCACGATCTCCTGGCGGTATAGCGAAAAGGCGCACATATGGAATCGGTCTGGATCGCAGCGGGTGTCTTCGTATGTCTCCTGTCGGCATCCCTGTTCATGATGCATGGGTACCCCAAACTCTCGGCTCGTCACCGAGATGAAGAAACCAACACGGTGGTGCGCCTGGTCGCCAATATCTTTGTGGTCATGACCTCACTGGTGTTCGGTCTGATGATCAATTCGGCCAAGAACACCTTCGAAGCGATCGACACCAACATGCACACCTATGCGACCAGCCTGATCATCTTCGATCGAACACTGAAGACCTACGGTGACAAGGCGCAGGACACGCGCGAGCACCTGGCCGCCTATGTGGAGCACGCCATTGCCAATCCCTATCGCGGCGACGAAGCGCTGCAGCATCGAGTGAGTCCCGCCACTCAATATCTGGATGATATCGGTGCGGTCCTGGCTGCCATCAGCCCCGAAACTCGCTATCAAGAAACCATGCTCAGCGACCTTCGTCAGCAGTACCACTCACTGATAGAGCAACGCTGGCGAATCGTGGAGCAGTCCGAAGGGACGATACCGATGCCACTCATCGGCATGCTCGTCGCGTGGTTGACGTTGATCTACGCCAGCTTTGGCTATCGCGCGCCGAACAACCCGATGGTAATTGGCATGTTCACCTTGTCTGCACTGCTGATTGCCGCCTCCGTATACCTGGTTCTGGACATGGATATTCCCTTCCATGGGCCGATACAGATATCAGACGCACCATTGCGCAGAGCCCTGGCGGAAATGCAGATGTAGCGCGGTTTTTTCCCTGGGCAGCGGTCTTCCGTGAGGGCGGGGCAGAGCGCAACCGTCCAGCGCCAGCCACTTGCTCGGCTCACATCCGATGATGTTCCACCAGGAAATCCACGAACACCCGCACCCGCGCCGGCATCGCCGAGCCGCCCACGAACACCGCATGAATCGGCTCCCGATCACCGGGATTGAAGGTTTGCAGCAGCGGCACCAGATCACCGCGCTGCAGGTCCTCGGTCACGCTGAACTCGCCGATGCGTGCGATGCCGGCGCCGACCCGGGCGAACTGCGCCAGCGCCTCGCCGCTGCTGCATTCGATGTTGCCGCAAACCTTCAGGGAGAATGCCTGGCCGTCGCGGGTAAAAGGCCAGTTGGGTTCGGCGCGGCGAAAGTTGAAGCGCAGGCAGTTGTGTTGCAGCAGGTCTTCCGGCTGCTGCGGCGTGCCGTGGTGTTGCAGGTAGTCGGGGGAGGCCACCACCACCTGGCCGGTTTCGCCGACCTTGCGGGCGGTCAGCGGGCTGTCCGGCAGGTGGCCGAAGCGCACGGCTACGTCAGCCTGGCCGCCGAGGATGTCGACCACTTCGTCGCCCAGGCTGAGGTCGACGGTGATGTTCGGGTAGCGCGCACTGAAGGCTGCCACCAGTGGCACGATGGCCAGTCGGCCATGGCCGAGCGCGGCACTCACACGCAAGCGACCCCGTGGCACGCCCTGGTCGGTGATGGCTTCCTCGACTTCCGCCATGTCGGCGAGGATGCGCCGGGCGCCGCGCAGATACGCCTCGCCCTCGGCGGTGAAGGTGATCGCGCGGGTGGTGCGCAGCAACAGGCGGGTGCCAAGGCGCTGCTCGGTGCGCGCGATGATCCGGCTGACGGCCGAGGGTGTCAGTCCTAACGCTCTCGCCGCAGCGGACAGGCTGCCTTCCTCCGCCACGGTGGCGAACACCACCATCTCACCTGACCTGCCGTTGAAGTCCATTTGTGCTCCGTAAGCAAAGGTGTTTGCCAGAAATGCCATCTACCGCCGTCAAGGTTTGGATCCTAGCATTCGCGGCATAGATGAGGAGCCTTTCCATGCGTATCAATCCACCCCTAGTTGCACTCGCCATCGGAGCCTTCGGCATCGGTGTCACCGAGTTCGCCCCCATGGGCATGTTGCCGGGTATCGCCAGCGATCTCGGCGTTTCCATTCCGGCTGCCGGTCTGCTGGTCAGCGCCTACGCGCTGGGCGTGCTGCTTGGCGCGCCACTGATGACCCTGACCACCGGCAAGATTCCACGGCGCTACCTGCTGATCGGGCTGATGGCCATCTTCACCTTGGGCAACCTGATGTCCGCCCTGGCGACCGATTACACCAGCCTGCTGATCGCCCGCGTGGTGACTTCGCTGAACCACGGCGCCTTCTTCGGCGTCGGCTCCATCGTCGCCGCCAGCGTGGTCGCGCCAGACAAACGTGCAGGGGCGGTGGCCGCCATGTTCATGGGCCTGACCCTGGCGACCATCGGCGGTGTGCCACTGGCAGCCTGGTTCGGTGAAGTGCTCGGCTGGCGCACGGCGTTCTGGGGCATCACTGGCCTGGGTGTATTGGCCATGCTCGCGCTGTGGTTCGCCCTGCCCAACGTGCCGCTGCCGAAGAGCGACGGCGTGCTGGCGGAAATCCGCGTGCTCGGCCGTGGCCCGGTGCTGGCGGCACTGGCTCTGACCGTAATCGGCTCTAGCGCGATGTTCACCGTGTTCACCTATATCGCGCCGATCCTCAGCAGCGAGACCCATGCCTCCACCGCCTTCATCACCGCCATGCTGGTGCTGTACGGCATCGGCCTGACGCTGGGCAACGTATGGGGCGGCAAGGCGGCGGATCGCTCCGTCGACCGCACCCTGATCGTCTCGCTGAGTGCGCTGATCCTGGTCTTGCTGGCCTTCACCGTATTGATGCGCTGGCCGCTGCCAGCCGCCGTGGCCATCCTGATCTGGGGCATCGCCAGCTTCGCCATCGTACCGCCGCTGCAGATGCGTGTGATGGAAGCCGCCCACGACGCCCCCAACCTGGCCTCGGCAGTGAATATCGGCGCCTTCAATCTGGGCAACGCCATCGGCGCGGCGTTGGGCGGCGCGGTGATCAACGCGGGGTTGGGCTATCCGGCGATCTCGCTGGCCGGTGCGGCGATGGCCGGGCTGGGGCTGCTGATGGTGCTGGGGTTTGCCTGGCGTTCCAGGGCGGTGGCGGCTGCGGCGATCTAAGAGAGCGACAATTGGGAAGGGGCGGATTAAATGAATCCACCCCTTTCCGGTTTACGCCTTCGCAGCAGGGCTCAAGCGAAAGCTGACACCCATGCGGTTAAACGCGTTCATGGCTGCGATAGCCGCCGTAAGGTCGACCAGGTCTTTCGGTGTGAATGCAGACGATGCCGCGGCATAAGCCTCGTCGGAAACATGCGTTTCACCAACCAGAGTCACTTCTTCCGTCCAGGCCAAGGCGGAACGTTCCTGCTCGGAAAACAGATGCGCGGCCTCATGCCAGACCGGCACCAGAACGAGCTTTTCTACTGACATACCTCCCTTGATCAAGTCTCGCGAATGGATATCGATGCAGTGCGCGCATCCATTGATTTGCGATGCCCGCAAGAACACGAGATGGATGAGCTGAGGCGGCAGGTTCGTTCCGGTGGTGACGTAATGGTGCAGCCCGCCCAGCGCTTTAGCAGCACCGGGTGAAGCCTCAAACCAATCAAGACGAGTCATAGAGCAGTACCCTTTGTGGATGGGGGGGGCGGTAAGGTCTGCTCAATTAAGACAACTAAGAGGATCAAGGTATTGATCCAATTAAAGGCTTAATGAACGGTCCACTTTGTGGCATGGCCGTTGTGGCTTTTGATGCCCTTGGCTCATGGCTGCTCAGCTCTGTGAACGGAATACGATGGCTCCCACGCTCCGGCGTGGTAGCCAGCCCGTGACGCTCCGCGTCACAGCACGGCGCGCCACTGCCGGTGGTAGACGCTGGCGCGTCGAGGGCTGCATGCCCACGCGGAGCGTGGGAACGATTAATTAAGAGGCGAGGGCATGCCCTCGCCTGAGTCGTTACAACCGCAACTCCGTGCGCAGTGCCTGATGCCCGCCGCCTAGCGGTGAGCACAGACGCTGGTGGATGCGGCTGAGAAAGCCCGTCTCGAAGGCGTGGCGCTGCGCACCTGGCGGATAGAGCTGGCGCTCCAGCAACAGATTGGCCCACAGCCAGCCGCTGTTGGCGTCGTCCAGCCAGGCCTGCGCGGTCTGCACGCCGTGGTCGAAGCTCGTCTGGCAATCGGCGTTCCAGCCGAATTCGGCGGGCGGTTGCCCGTCATGGCTGGGCAAGTAGGTGAAGTGTCGTTGCAGCTCATTCATGCTCGGCCCTCCAGGCTGCCTGGGCGATGGCCCGGCGGTAGAGCACGATCAACTCGCTCAGCAGCGCGCTGGTGGCGTTCGCCAGCTCCGGTTCCGGCAAGCCCCGCAACAGCATCGCCAGCAGGGCTGCGCGATATTCGGCGGCTGCCTGCAAGGGGTATTCGTTCGCGACAAAGCTGTGCAACGGATTACGTGGCGAGGGGAAGTGAATGACGACGGATTCAGACTTGGTCATGCAGCACCTCCAAAGCGGAAGTCGGCACAACAGTCAGCAGCCCAGGGCGGAGCCCTTGGGTAAAAGGGGGATAGTGCATTTTCCTTATGCTCCTTCGTGGATTTAAGGAGCCGCTTCCATTCGCTACCACACGAATATGGAGGCGGACCGTGCAAGGGTGGTAGACCGACCCACGAAGGACGCCGGCCAGGCCGAAGCCTGCCTCACACGGCCCGCCATAAATGCGCGAGAAAACAGCAGGCACAAAAAAGCGCCTGCTCTCGACTATGGCGCTACCGCGCCTTCGTGTGAATCGGGCTACCACACCCGGTCACGGGATTGACCGTGACGGGGCGGACTGTAGCGTGGGGTGAGGGGAGAGGGCAAGGTGTGGAGGTGGTGGCTTTCGGCCAAAAGCGCTCGGGCAGCAACATCAATATCTTGGTCTGTTCCCAATTGTTCTTTGGTGGCAATTGCCCCGGCAGCCGAGCCCTATCCCTGCTCTAGACGCTGTGATGGCGCTAAGCTATCGTTCGTCCGGGAAAATTAAATGACATAAAACAAAAGTTTGTACATGCTTTATCGGAAAATTAACCTCCAGAATCGCAAATGATGATTGCAATTTGTGAGTTAATAAATAATGGAATAATCTAATCATGACCAATGTTACAGTGAGTGAATTGGCAAAGGTAATTGATACTCCAGTAGAGCGACTGCTTGAACAGTTTGCTAGTGCGGGGCTAAGTCATAGTAAAGCAACTGACATTGTATCAGATCAGGATAAGATAATTCTTCTTGGGTATTTGAAAAGCTCTAGTAAGGCCGCAGGTTCGTCTCGAAACAAGAATTCCTTGCAAAGGAAGGTGTCTACTTTACGTGTGGCCGAAGGTAAAACAATAAGCGTTGAGGTTCGAAAAAAGAAAACCTTTGTGTCTTCCCAGTCACGGCATAATGCTGTTGAGGCTAAAGATGTTTCAGATATCATTGCCTTCAGTAATGATAGAGGTGAGGATAGCGCTAAGACGAACCGTTGGGCGAAGCTTTCGGCAGTAGAGATTAAAAATTTTAAGGCAATAAAACATCTCAGACTGCCCTTGTCGGATGTGACTATATTGGTCGGGCCGAATGGCTCTGGAAAATCTTCTGTGCTTCAAGCGATACACTGGGCTGCTCGAGCGGCAAGTTATATTGAGCCAAAAAAACAGTCAGAAGTTATTTCATTTGATCGATTGGATTATTCCCCATCCAGTGAGCCATTGAAAACTGCCCATAAAAGCGAGCTTTCCTCGGCTCGGGAAAGTGATCCTACCCTTGTTAACTTTATAATTGACGAGGAAGAGGGTGGAACTGGCTCTATGGCAAGTGTTAGGATTTGGGCGGCTAGAAATAGAAGTGGTGTGTCAGTAAGTATAGATGGTGGCGTTGCTGTGACGCCCTTTAAACAAAGGACTGAGTTAATTACCGCATATATTCCGGGGCTTGCGGGTCTTTCCGAAAAGGAAACTATTTTGGTTCAGCCTTTACTTCGGCGCCAGGCCGCGAGTGGTGATGCGGGAGGGGTGCTGCGTAACGTTTTGTTCAATTTGGCGAGTCGGCAGCCGGGAGAGGATGATTCCAGTTTCGCGGCGCAAAGAATACAAAAACTCAGCCAGCTTGTTCAAATGGTACATCCCGGAGTTGAGATTGAAACAGTATTTGATGAGCGCGAAGATTTTCATATAAACGTAATGTTTGTGGATGAGCGTTTAGGCGGAGTTAAGCGTCCCCTTGAGAACGCGGCAACAGGTATTTTACAAGTTGTTCAGATTTTTGCTTACCTTGTTTTGTTCAGGCCAAAGCTTCTTTTGATTGATGAGCCAGATGCTCACCTTCACCCAGACAAGCAAGAAAGGTTAATTGAGGCGCTTGAGCGGGCAGCGGGAGATTTCAATGTTCAAGTGATTCTGTCTACTCATAGTTCCAATATAGCTAGGGCAGCATCTCATCGTTCAAAGTTGGTATGGGTGAGAGATGGCGAGGTTGTAAATGAGGATGATGAAGTGATTATGGCCCTTTTGGGGTGGGGAGGTCTTGATAAGAAAATTCTTTTCTTTGTGGAGGATGAGGATGCCCGGCCGATAATATCGATACTTAAGCAGTGGCCGGGTTTGTTTAGGCAGGTTGCTGTATGTAGGTGTTTCGGTATCGATAATCTCCCTCGGAATTCATTGCTGAAAGGGTTTATAGGTGATAATGATTTTGGAATGAAGGTGCTTATTCATCGTGATCGAGACTTCATGACTGAAGATGATGCGGCTTTATGGGTGTCTCGTTATGATACTAAAGGTGTGGGTGTCTGGGTCACGGATTTTGTAGACGCAGAAGCTTATTTTTGTCAGGTGGATTATTTAACTTCTGCTTTTTCGGTTGGTGAAGAACAGGCTAGGGAGTGGATTGAGGCAGCTGTGCAGGCATGCGGAACAGGAGCAAGGGCTACATTTCTAGATAAACGGCGTGTAATGATACGTGTGCTGTATGAGAATGGTGGTGGGGTAAATTCTGAATTGCTGTGGGATGAGCTTGGTGCGTTAGGGCCTCAGACTGTAATCGGTAAAAAATTGCATAAGGCGCTGAAAGTTGAAGTTAAAAAAGGCGGGTATGATGATCGTATATTGGATAAGTTTGTAGTGCCTAAAAATTTTGAGATGGCCGTTTCATTAAAGGCTCATCTTGAAAAATTACTTCAGTGATTCCTCCGTAAACTTATTGTGGTCGGCTTTTTAATTTATCATCTTTCTTTGGTTGCAAAGTCGTATTGCGCGACCGCTTCCTCGTAAGAATGGAACAACCGGGGACAGACCACGATATTGGTGTTGAGGGGCTCGCGTCGAGAGCTGCGCTGTAGGGCGTACTCGCGAAGCAGTGCGCCTTTTGTTCTGGCTGGTGGACTGTTCGCTGGCGCTACGAGCGGTCGGCGTTCCGATCCACCCTACACGCACGCTCCCGGCAGCGTGCAGGGCTCGAATCTGCGACAATCCCGCCTTTGCCCCGACTGCCCCGATCCAGATGACTGACCTCGCCACGCTGCAGAACAACCTCGACCACGTCATGATCGCCGAGCGTCATCGCTTACGCCGGCAGTTGCATGAGCTGCAGAAGCAGCCCGATGAGGCCAAGCTGGCGCAGTGGCTGGCGCGTTTTCAGGCGTCCAGCGACAAGGTGGCGGCGCGGCGCAGCAGCATCCCGGCGATGCGCTACGACGATGCGCTGCCGATTGCCGCCAAGCGTGACGAGATCAAGGCTGCGCTGGAGAAGAGCCAGGTGGTGGTGATCGCCGGTGAGACGGGCTCGGGCAAGACCACGCAGTTGCCGAAGATCTGTCTGGAGATCGGCCGGGGTGTGCATGGGCTGATCGGTCACACCCAGCCGCGCCGCCTGGCGGCGCGCAGTGTGGCGACACGGGTGGCGGAAGAGATCGGTACGCCGCTGGGCGAGCTGGTCGGCTATCAGGTGCGTTTCGAGGATCAGAGCAAGGACGGCACGCTGATCAAGCTGATGACCGACGGCATCCTGCTCGCCGAGACCCAGCACGACCGCTTTCTGGAAAAGTACGACACCATCATCGTCGACGAGGCGCATGAACGCAGTCTCAATATCGACTTCCTGCTCGGCTACCTGAAGACCCTGCTGCCGCGTCGCCCGGATCTGAAGCTGATCATCACGTCGGCGACCATCGATCTGGAGCGTTTTTCCAAACACTTCAACGACGCGCCGATCATCGAGGTGTCCGGCCGCACCTACCCGGTGGAAACCTGGTACCGCCCGCTGGCGGCGGAGGTGGACGAGGAGGGCGAGCGTCTGCTCGATGACCTGTCCATCGACCAGGGCATTCTCGCTGCGCTGGACGAGATCACCGAGCACGAGCGCAGCGTGGGCCAGCGCCCCGGCGACGTGCTGGTGTTCCTGCCCGGCGAGCGCGAGATTCGTGAGGCGGCCGAGGTGCTGCGCAAGGCTAACCTGCGTTTTACCGAGGTGCTGCCGTTGTATGCACGGCTGACGCCGGCCGAGCAGCAGAAGATTTTCGCACCCATGGCCGGGCGCAAGATCGTGCTGGCCACCAACGTCGCCGAAACCTCGCTGACGGTGCCGGGCATCCGCTACGTGATCGATTCTGGTACCGCGCGCATCAGCCGCTACAGCTACCGCGCCAAGGTGCAACGCCTGCCCATCGAGCCGGTGTCGCAGGCCAGCGCCAACCAGCGCAAGGGGCGTTGCGGCCGGGTCGAGCCGGGTATCTGCATTCGCCTGTACAGCGAGGAGGATTTTCTCGGTCGCCCGGAATTTACCGACCCGGAGATTCTGCGCACCAACCTGGCGGCGGTGATTCTGCAGATGCTGCACCTGCGCCTGGGCAGCATCGAGGACTTCCCCTTTATCGAGCCGCCAGACGGCAAGGCCATCAGCGACGGCTTCAACCTGTTGCAGGAGCTGTCGGCGGTCAACCGCGAAAGCCAGCTCACGCCTATTGGCCGGCAACTGGCGCGCCTGCCCATCGACCCGCGCCTGGGGCGCATGGTGCTGGAAGGCGCCAAGCAGGGCAGTCTGGAGGAAATCCTTATCGTCGCCGCCGCGCTGTCGGTGCAAGACCCACGCGAGCGACCGATGGATCGCCAGCAGGCTGCCGACCAGGCGCACGCGCAGTGGAAGGATGTGGATTCCGACTTCGCCGCGCTGATCAACCTGTGGCGCGGCTTCGAGGAGAAGCGCCAGGAGCTGGGCAGCAACCCGCTGCGCACCTGGTGCAAGAAGAACTTCCTCAACTACATGCGTCTGCGCGAATGGCGCGATGCGCACCGGCAACTGGTGCTGATCGCCCGTGATCTGCAACTGATGGGCAAGGGCAGCCAGAGCCGCTCGGAAGCGCAGGGCGAGCAAACGGCTAACACGCCGCAGCCGACCAAGGACACCCGTGTCAACGCCATCGCCCGGCAGCAGGCCGAGGCCAGCGAGGCAGCGGTGCGGGCGAAGAATTACGCCGCCGTGCACAAGGCGATTCTCGCCGGCCTGCTCAGCCAGATCGGCCAGAAGACCGAGGAGGGCGACTACCTCGGCGCGCGCCAGCGGCGTTTCTGGATTCACCCGTCCAGCGTGATCGGGCGCAAGAAGCCCAACTGGATCATGGCCGCCGAGCTGGTGGAAACCACCAAGCTGTTCGCCCGCATGGTGGCGAAGATCGAGCCGGATTGGATCGAGCCGCTGGCCGCGCATCTGGTGAAGAAGAACCATCTGGAGCCGCACTGGGAGAAGAAGCGCGGCCAGGTGGTGGCGTACGAGCAGGTCACCCTGTACGGCATGATCATCGTTGGTCGCCGCCCAGTGCATTACGGCCCCATCGACCCGCCTGTTTCGCGCGAGATGTTCATTCGCGAGGGCCTGGTGCGTGGCGAGATCAACAGCCGCGTGCGCTGCCTGACCGCCAACCGCCAGTTGCTCGAACGCCTCGACGAACTGGAGGCCAAGTCGCGTCGCCGCGATATTCTCGCCGACGAGGAAACCCTGTTCGGCTACTACGATGCGCGCATCCCGCAGGACATCTACCAGGCCGCCAGTTTCGAGAGCTGGTACAAGAAGGGCAGCGCCGCCGACAGCCAACTGCTGATCATGCGTGAGGAAGACGCCCTGGCCCGCGATGCCAAGGAAGTCACCGCCGCGCAGTACCCGGACACCTTGCGCATTGGCGAGCTGCAATTGCCGCTGAGCTATCACTTCGAACCCAACCACCCGCGTGATGGCGTGACCCTGCGTGTGCCGGCGCCACTGTTGCCGCAATTGCCGCCCGAGCGCCTGGAATGGCTGGTGCCTGGTCTGCTGGAAGCTAAGTGCGTGGCGCTGGTGCGCGGCCTGCCCAAGGCGCTGCGCAAGAACTTCGTGCCGGTGCCGGACTTCGTCGGCGCGGCGCTGGACAAGCTGGTGTTCGGCCAGGGTTCGTTGCCGCAGGCGCTGGGGCATGAGCTGCTGCGCATGACCGGTGCGCGGGTGCCCGATGAGGCCTGGCAGGAGTCCGCCACCGGGCTGGAAAACCACCTGAAGATGAACATCGAGGTGGTCGATGCCCAGGGCAAGTTCCTTGGCGAGGGCCGCGACATGGCCGAGCTGACCGCGCGTTTCGCCGAAGCCAGCCAGGCTGCGCTGGCCATCCCACAGCAGGACAAGACGCCGAAAACGGTGGAGGCCAAGGCCTTCGCCCAGGTGGCGGAAAAGACTCAGCAGAAGATCGCCGGGCTGTCGATGACGGTCTATCCGGCGTTGGTGGAAGAAGCTGGCGTGGTCAAGGAAGGACGCTTCCCGACCCAGGCCGAGGCTGACTTCCAGCACCGTCGTGCGCTGCAACGTCTGCTGCTGCAGCAACTGGCCGAACAGGCCAAGTTCCTGCGCGGCAAGCTGCCGGGGCTGACCGAGCTGGGCCTGCTGTACCGAGACATCGGCCGCGTCGAGGCGCTGGTCGAGGACATTCTGTTGGCCAGCCTGGATGCCTGCATCCTCGAAGGCGAAGCGACGCTGCCGCGCGATGGTGCAGCCCTGGCGCAACTGGCCGAGCGCAAGCGCGGCGACTGGACGGCGCATGCCGAACGCATCGCCCGCCTGGTGCTGGAGGTTCTCAAGCTCAACCACGGCCTGCAGAAGCGCTTCAAGGGCAAGATCGATCTGGCCCAGGCCATGGCGCTCAATGACATCAAGCAGCAACTGGCCAATCTGGTCTACGCCGGCTTCGTGCGCGAGACGCCGGGCGAGTGGCTCAAGGAAATTCCGCGTTATCTGAAGGCCATCGAGCAGCGTCTGGACAAGGTCGGCGCGCAGGTGCAGCGCGACCGTGTGTGGACGGGTGAACTGGCCGGCTACTGGGAGCAGTACAAGGCCCGCGCTGCCAAGCATGCCCAGGAAGGCAAGCGTGATCCGGAGCTGACGCTGTACCGCTGGATGCTGGAGGAATACCGCGTGTCGCTGTTCGCCCAGCAACTGGGCACGAAGATGGCGGTATCGGACAAGCGCCTGAGCAAGCAGTGGACGCTGGTTGAAGGTTGATGATCGGCGCTCGCCCCGGCGTTGGGGCGAGCTATCCACTGATGAATGCGGAAACTGAAGAACGATGAGTGTGAATGATGAAAACGTCGGGCTGGGGCGCCGTGGCTGCCTCGGCCTGTTTCTGGTCGGCCTGGCCTTTGTCGTACTGATTTTCGCCGGGCTGATCTACATCATGACTCGCCCGCAGGATAGCGAGATCGAGGCCGGCGAGCGCGCGGCCATCGAGGCCTGCTGGAAGAGCGCGCAGGCCACCGAGCGCAGCTTTACCGAGGAGAGTTGCCAGGAAATGGAGAAGCAGTTCCTGCGCAAGTTCGGCCATCAGCCATGAGCCTGCTGCAACGCTTGAGCTTCAAGCACCTGGTGGTGGGTTTCTGCGTGCTGGCGCTGGGTGCCGTGGTGCTGATCTGGTGGCTTAGCGGCGCGGCCTATTTGCGGCCCTATGCCGAGCAGACGGTGATCTTCGGTCAGGGCGAGCTGAAGCTGCCGTCTGAGCTGGCTGGCACCGGTCCCATTCGCGTGGTGCACTTCTGGGACCCGGATTGCCCCTGCAATGCGGAAACCGACGCGCACCTGCGCTATCTGATCGGCCTGCACCGCAATGCCGATGTAGCGTTCTACAGCGTGCAGAAGCCGGGCAGCCAGGGTGAGATCGCGTCGTTCCTGCGCGGGCGGATGAAGCCCTTGCCTGGCATCGAGGGCATGGAATCGCTGCCGGCCAGCCCGGCCCTGGCGATCTGGGATCGTGACGGCAACCTGGCCTATGCCGGCCCTTACAGCGAAGGGCTGGTGTGCAACTCCAGCAACAGCTTCGTCGAGCCGGTGCTCGATGCGCTGACTCAGGGGCGCCATGTGTCGCTGGCCAGCGGGCTGGCGGTGGGGTGTTATTGCGCTTGGAAGTAGTGGTGCTGGCTGATCTGCCCACAGGCGCCTCGCTTCCCCGGATGTTTGATCGTCTTGGAGAGCGTTCTGTGTAGGAGCCCCGCCTCGGGGCGAAGCGTTGGCCAGGATTACCGGGTTTGGGGCCGATTCGCCGCGAGGGCGCGGCTCCTACAGGATGGTGCGCTGCGAAGCGTGCATGTCCGGGCTTTCGGTTGCGTAGCCCGGATGCAATCCGGGGCATGCATCGAATCTGTATGCGGGTTTGGTATAGCTATCGCGGCTGAAGCCGTTCCTACGGAATAGGGGTAGGAGCGGCTTCAGCCGCGATGCTTTTGCCGCGCTCAATTGCCCCGGATTGCATCCGGGCTACGCCACCAACCGTCCCCGACTTCTTTCTGGCTGCTCTGCGACCCAGCCTTTCGCTGGGCCCAAGTACCTCTCGCGCGTACGCAGGAATCCCGAAATCTCCTCAATGTCAAGGCAGGCCGTGCTGTCAGCTGGCGGCATCTTTCCTTGCAATGATTCCTGTCAATTTGCTGACAAACAGCTCTAAAACGGGGCTGTGATCATTTGTCGCACCCCTGAGCTTCTTTGCTGGCTTCTTGCTGCAAAGTGTTTCAAATCTTTGCGTAAATGTTTCGAAACATGTCACAGAGCTGCTGTAAGTTCGCTCATAAGTAGGCCGCTAACGAATTGTGTGAGGCCCTTTTAGCCGGCACCATCCGCGCTTCCCACGGTTTACCGCTTCGCTTGCACGGATGCTCAAGCTCTGAGTTCTCGCTGCCGGCCTTTTACTCGATGGGCTGCACGGCAACTGAAGCCGACTGTGGGCTCACTCAGTTGAAGGTCGTGACATGAAAGAAGAGAAATACCATCGTTGTGTGCGCTGGCTGGTGATGGCGATTGCCTTCTCGGCGCTCGGTGGATGTGACTGGGCACTGTTCAACTCGAAAGGGCAGATCGGTGTCGAGCAGGGCAACCTCATCCTGATCTCCATTGGTCTCATGCTGATCGTGGTCATTCCCGTGATCGTCATGACCTTCTGGTTTGGCTGGCGTTACCGCGAGTCGAACGAGAAGGCCACCTACATGCCCGACTGGGCACATTCGCACAAGATCGAACTGGTCGTCTGGGGCGTTCCCCTGATCATCGTCGCGGTTCTGGCAGTCATCATCTGGGAAACCTCGCATTCGCTCGACCCCTATCGCCCGATCGAATCGGACAAGCCGGCGCTGAACATCGAAGTCGTCTCGCTCGACTGGAAATGGCTGTTCATCTACCCGGACCAGGGCGTGGCCGTGGTCAATGAGCTGGTCATCCCGGAGAAGACGCCGGTGACCTTCCACATCACCTCCGACACGGTGATGAACGCGCTGTCGATCCCGCAACTGGGCGGCATGATCTACGCCATGGGTGGCCAGCGCACCCAGCTCAACCTGATCGCCAACGAGCAGGGCGAGTTCTTCGGCCAGTCCGGCAACTTCAGCGGCGAAGGCTTCTCGGCCATGCGCTTCACCACCCACTCGGTCAGCGATGAAGGCTTCGCGCATTGGCTCGACAAGGTCAAGCAGTCGCCCGAGGTCATGGACTTCGCCGCCTTCAAGCAGGTGGGCGAGCCCGGCGAGATGGTCAACCACCGCTATCCGATTTACCCGATTCGCTACTTCGGCCAGGTCGAACCGAACCTGTTCAACAAGGTGATCGGGCAGTACGTGACCCTGAAAGATTCCCACAGCACGGCCATGCACGAAGCAGCGGAGGTGCAGGAGTGAATATGTTTGGAAAACTGACTCTGGATGCGATTCCGTACCACGAACCAATCATCATGATCACCCTGGCCGTCGTGGCGCTGGGTGGCCTGGCGTTGTTCGCGGCGGTGACCTACTTCAAGAAGTGGGGCTACCTATGGAGCGAGTGGCTCACCTCGGTGGACCACAAGAAAATCGGCGTGATGTACATCCTCGTCGCGCTAGTCATGCTGGTGCGCGGTTTCGCCGACGCCATCATGATGCGTACCCACCTGGCGATGGCCCACGGTGACGGGCAGGGCTACCTGCCGCCCGAGCACTACGACCAGATCTTCACCGCGCACGGCATCATCATGCTGATCTTCGTGGCCATGCCCTTGGTCACCGGCCTGATGAACATCGTCGTGCCGCTGCAGATCGGCGCGCGTGACGTGGCCTTCCCCTACCTGAACTCGCTGAGCTTCTGGCTGTTCGTCGGCGGCGCGCTGCTGATCAACCTGTCGCTGGGCCTGGGCGAGTTCGCCAAGACCGGCTGGGTGGCTTATCCGCCGTTATCAGGGATCAAGTTCAGTCCCGGCGTGGGGATGGATTACTACATCTGGAGCATGCAGCTATCTGGCTTGGGCACGACCCTGACCGGGGTCAACTTCATCGCCACCATCCTCAAGATGCGTGCACCGGGCATGAGCCTGATGAAGATGCCGATCTTCACCTGGACCATCCTGGTGACCTGCGTGCTGATCTGCGGCGCCTTCCCTCCGCTGACCGCGACCCTGGCGATGCTGTCGCTGGATCGTTACCTGGATTTCCACTTCTTCACCAATGAACTGGGCGGCAACCCGATGATGTACGCCAACCTGTTCTGGATCTGGGGTCACCCGGAGGTGTACATCCTCATCCTGCCGGCGTTCGGCATGTTCTCCGAGGTGGTGGCGACCTTCTCGCGCAAGACCCTGTTCGGCTATGCCTCGATGGTCTGGGCGACCGCGGCCATCGGCGTGCTGTCGTTCGTGGTGTGGCTGCACCACTTCTTCACCATGGGCTCGGGGGCCAGCGTCAACGCCTTCTTCGGCATCATGACCTCGATCATCGCCATCCCCACCGGGGTGAAGATCTTCACCTGGCTGTTCACCATCTTCCGTGGCCGTCTGCAACTGAACGCCATGACCTGGATGACCCTGGGCTTTCTGGTGACCTTCTCCATCGGTGGTATGACCGGTGTGCTGATGGCGGTACCGGCGGCAGACTTCGTGCTGCACAACAGCCTGTTTCTGATCGCCCACTTCCACAACGTGATCATCGGCGGTGCGGTGTTCGGCTACCTGGCCGGCATCATCTACTGGTTCCCGAAAGCCTTCGGCTTCAAGTTGCTCGACCGCTTCGGCCGCTACTCCTTCTGGTGCTGGCTGATCGGCTTCTACTTTGCCTTCATGCCGCTGTACGTGCTGGGCTTCATGGGCATGACCCGTCGCCTCAACCACTTCGACAACCCAGCCTGGGTGCCGTGGGTGCAGGTGGCCGTGGTTGGCGCAGTGCTGATCGGTATCGGCATCGTGTTCACCGTGGTGCAGTTCGTCACCAGCTACATCAAGCGCAAGGAAAACGTCGACGTGAGCGGCGACCCCTGGGATGGCCGCACCCTGGAATGGGCGACGTCCTCGCCACCACCGTTCTACAACTTCGCGGTCATCCCGACTGCGGACAAGATCGACGCCTTCTATGAGGCGAAGAAGAACGGTGTCGATCTGATGCCTGCACCGGAGCACTACGAGCCGATCCATATGCCGAAGAACACCGGTAATGGCCTGGTGGTGTCGGCGTTCGTCATCGCCTTCGGCTTCGCCATGATCTGGCACATCTGGTGGCTCGCCATCGTCGGTCTGGTCGGCGCCGTGGTCAGCTTCATCGTGCGTTCCTACGACGAAGACATCGACTACTACGTGCAGCCCGAGGAGATCGCGCGGATCGAGCAGGCGCACCACCAAACCAAAGCCAACGCAGTCGTACAGGCCTAACCATGACCGCTTACGAACCCCATTTTCCACATGACGCTCATGGCCACGGCCATGAGCACCACCACGACACCAGTGGTATCAAGCTGTTCGGCTTCTGGGTCTACCTGATGACCGACTTGCTGATCTTCGCCACGGTGTTCGCCACCTTCGCGGTGCTGAGCAACTCCTTCGCCGGTGGCCCCACCGCCAAGGAAATGCTCGGTGGCGGCTTGCACCTGGTGCTGGTGGAAACCTTTGCCCTGCTGTTTTCCAGTATCACCTACGGCATGGCCATGCTCGCCACCTACCGTGGCGACAAGCGCGCGGTGCTGCGCTGGCTGGGCATCACCTTCCTGTTCGGCGTGGCCTTCATCAGCATCGAGTTGTACGAGTTCCGCCACCTGATCCATGAAGGTGCCGGGCCGCAGGTCAGCGCCTACTGGTCGGCGTTCTTCACCCTGGTCGGCACCCACGGCCTGCACGTCAGTGCCGGTCTGCTGTGGATGCTGGTGCTGATGTTCCAGGTCGGCAGCCGTGGCCTGACCGACACCAACAAGACCCGCGTCGGGCTGCTCAGCCTGTTCTGGCACTTCCTCGATGTGGTGTGGATCTGCGTGTTTACCGTCGTCTATCTGCTGGGGGTGCTGTAAATGGCTCACCAAGACAATCACGCCGCCCACGCCGTGGGCTTCAAGGATTACCTGATCGGTTTCATCCTGTCGGTGATCCTCACCGTGATCCCTTTCATGCTGGTCATGCATCCTGACGTGCTGGGCCTGAGCCGTGGCGCGACCCTGATCACCGTGGTGCTCTTCGGCCTGGCGCAGGTGCTCGTTCACCTCGTGTACTTCCTGCACATGAAGACCGACGCGGAAGGCCGCTGGAACGTCGTTTCGATGATCTTCACCGTGCTGATCATCGCGTTCGTGGTCGGCCTGTCGGTCTGGATCATGTGGAGCATGCACTATCACATGATGATCAACTGATGCTGGCGCTCCTGAAGCAGTACCTCAACCTCGCCAAGCCGGGCATCGTCTTCGGCAATCTGATTTCCGTGACGGGCGGTTTCTTCCTGGCTTCGCGCGGCGATGCGAACCTGGCGCTGTACCTTGCGACAGCGCTTGGGGTTTCCCTGGTGATCGCCTCAGGCTGCGTGTTCAACAACTACATCGATAGGGACATCGACCAGAAGATGGAGCGCACCCGTAACCGGGTGCTGGCGCAGGGGCTGGTATCCCCTGTGCACGCCATCGTCTACGCCTGCGTGCTCGGGGTAGCGGGGGTGGCGTTGCTGTACGCCGCCACCAACACCCTGGCGGTGATGCTGGTGCTGATGGGCTTCGTGGTCTACGTCTGCCTCTACAGCCTCTGGCTCAAGCGTGGCTCGGTGTACGGCACCCTGGTCGGCAGCCTGTCCGGGGCGGCTCCGCCCGTGGTCGGCTATTGCGCGGTGAGCAACGAGTTCGATGCCGGCGCAGCCATCCTGTTGTTGATCTTCAGCCTGTGGCAGATGCCGCATTCCTATGCCATCGCCATCTTCCGTTTCAATGACTACCAGGCTGCGAACATCCCGGTGCTGCCCGTCATCAAGGGGATCTCGGCGGCCAAGCGGCAGATCGTGCTGTACATCGCCGCCTTCGTGGTCGCGACCCTGATGCTGACGCTCAGCGGCTACGCCGGCTACAGCTACTTCGTGGTCGCCGCCCTGAGCGGTGCCTACTGGTTGTGGATGGGCGTGTCGGGCTACAAGGCCGTCGATGATCGGGTGTGGGCGCGCAAGCTGTTCACCTTCTCCATCATCAGTATCACCATGCTCAGCGTGATGATGTCGGTGGATTTCATCTCCGCGCCCGAGCAGGTATTGGTGACCTCCATCAATCACCTGTGCAGCCAGTTCGCCGGCAGTGCGCAGGGAATCTGCGCGGTGGTCGCCGGTATCTGACCTTGGTTCTGTGGGAGGTGCTTGAGCCGCGATTTTCGCCGCTAAAGCGCCTCCCACGGGTGCCACGCTTCATTGCCTGTAGGAGCCCCGCCCCGGGGCGAAGCTTTGCTGGCACCTGCCAGTCTGTCGCTACTGAAGCCCGATCTACCCTACGCAGTCACCTGCAACTTTGGCCAGGTGGCCAGCCAGTTCTTGTTATGCAGACGCTGTTGGTAGATCTGCTTCTTCTCGTTCTGAAAGCGCCCGGCCGGGCGCACGATAAGGCCGAACAGATCCTCCAGGCCGAGTGGTGCGGCGACCTCCAGCCTGTCTTGTTCATCGAGCCTTATGGCCACCGCCGTCGCAGTCTCTGGCCAGTGCCGCATCGCTTCGGTAGCCGAGGCGTAAGGCGCATCGTCATTGCGCAGATGCATGCGTGCCTGATTCTTCACCGACCACTGCAGCGATTCGTCCCTGTGGCGCAGGATCGTCTCCAGTTCAGCGTCGCGAGCGGGGGCGGTTTGGCTGCGGTCGAACCAGATCACGTCGATATCTTCCGGCAGCGGGGATGGCGTGCGTTGGTGCAGGTGATCCCAGACTGCGCTGCGCACGAAACCGGCGGCCACCCAGCAATCGGGCAGGTCGAGCTCGCGCACCTGTTGCAGGATGCACAGACGCTTTGGGTCGCTGGCAATGAGTGTCTGGAGTTGAGCGGGGAGATTCATGTGCGCAGCCTATCAGCGGTGTCCGTTGCTTGCCTGCTCAGTTGATCTGGTCTTTTGAGCTAGCGCGGCGCGTTGATCGCATGGCACCAATACTGCCTCGGAAGGTCTGAAGCGCTGAGCCACTGAGGAGCGCCCGTTTGTGTGCTCGTTCATGGTAAGGCGGGCCGCATTGCTCCAATCTCCGCGGTTGATTCAACTCTACATAGGGAACATGTAATGGAAATGAAGATTCTGGCCAGCGGCGTCGGCGCGGCCATCCCCAAGACCAGCATTGGCTTCAATCTGTTCAGTGGCGTCTACATACAGATCAGGCGTTCGAGTGCAGAGAAACCGCAGGTGTTCGGTATCGCTACCGGGCCTGAGGTCGGTGGTAACAGCGGCACGCTGATCGCCGGCCATATCGAGACCAGCTGGATGAAGATCGACGCGGGCAAGCACGCCTGGCTGTGCAGTCGCTCATCGCTGGTCGGCAAGCTGGGGGAAGTCGAGCTCAAGGGTACGTTGCTGTTCGGTGGCAGCGTGGACGTCAACTTCACCATCTATGACGCCAACAACGAGGCCAGCTTTTCGCTGAGCCGCGTGAAGGTCGAGTCGAGTGGCGGGCAGTTGGCCGACACCAAGGTGCGTGGGGTGATCAAGGACATGATGGGGCAGACCCAGAATGGGGGCCTGCTCTGTGGCTAACCGTGATCGAGGTCGTTTCCCGCGCTTGAAGACGCTGTGCAATCTGGCATTGCTCCTCCTGCAGTTGGTGACCGTAGCAGCCTACTGGGGCATGGTCAGCGCCAGGCCCAGCTATATGGCGATCAGTCAGGAGCTCTACCCGAGCAGCGAGCGACTGATGAACAGCTGGTTTGCCGATACGCTGGTCTCCATGCCGGCAATGTTGGTGGTAGGCGCCATCTTCGTGTTGAGTGTCGCCAAGGAGTTTGCTGGCCTGAGCAAGCTCCGGCGGATTCAACTCAATGCACTGACCCTGGGCGTGCTGCTGGTCATGCTGTACATGGCTGCCTCGCCGCTCTACGTTGCGGCCGCCTGAGAGGCCTGCGATTGTCGCCGCTAAAGCGCCTCCCAATCGGCGTTGCGCACCGGCAGTTGGCTGAAGGCGTGTGGTCTGTCCCTGCTGTATAGAAGGCCAACTCTATGGTGGTCGGGCGCCGCTTTGCACTAAAGTCCCCGAGCCGGTCGCCGGGACGGATTTTCCCGGCCAGAGATTTCGAGGGAGGCGCTTGATGCGTTTACCGCGCATGCGCAACGTGATGGCCTGGACGCTGGTAGTGCTGTTGTTGATCGTGGTGGCCTTGCTCGGCATTCGTATCGCCGGGCTGTCGTCGTTGCCCGAACTGGAACCCTGGCACCGCCTGGTGCCGCAGGAGCTGGAGGTCAGCGAGCTGGACGCTGCCGACTGGCAAGCCTATCTGGCCGCCGAGGCGGCCCTGTTCGAGCGCCTGCAGAGTGAGTTGATCGAGCCGGTCACGGCCTCCGGCACGGCGCCATACAGCCGCTACGCCAGCGACAGCCCGGTCTACCCCGGCAACCTGCCGCGCGACTGGAATCGCTCCTTCACTCTGCAGCCGCCAGGTCCGGCGCGGGGCGTGGTGGTGTTGCTGCATGGCCTGACCGACTCGCCGTACAGCCTGCGCCATATCGCCCAGCACCTCAGTGAGCAGGGCCTGCTCGCCGTGGTGCCGCGCATGCCCGGCCATGGGACGGTGCCGGCGGCGCTCACTGCTGCGCACTGGGAGCAATGGCTGGCCGCTACCCGCCTGGCCGTGCGCGAGGCGCGGCGCCAGGTGCCGGACGGGCCGCTGTATCTGATCGGCTATTCCAATGGCGGTGCGCTGGCGCTGCGCTACAGCCTGGCCGCGCTGGAGGACGAGCAGCTGGCCATGCCGCAACGCCTGGTGCTGATCTCGCCGATGATCGGCGTCACCAGCTACGCGCGTTACGCCGGGCTGGCGGCCCTGCCGGCGTTGCTGCCGGCCTTCGCCAAGTCGGCCTGGATGAACGTGCTGCCGGAGTTCAACCCGTTCAAGTACAACTCCTTCCCGGTGCACGCGGCGCGGCAGACCTATGAGCTGACCAGCGAGGTGCAGTCTGCCTTCGATGCCGCCGAAGCCGATGGCCGTCTGTCACGATTGCCACCGGTGCTGGCCTTTCAGTCGCTGGCCGACAGTACCGTGAGTACACCGGCCGTGGTGCGCCATTTGTTCGAGCGTCTGCCGGCCAATGGCAGTGAACTGGTGATCTTCGACATCAACCGCTCGCAGGCGGCCAGTTCGCTGCTGCGGGCGGACATGAGCGGCTTGCTCGAGACCTTGCTGCCACCGGCTCAGCGTGACTACGACCTGACGGTGGTGGGCGTTGCGCAGAGCGGTGGCCGTCAGGTCGAGGCGCGGCGAATCACCGCCGGCGAGCGTGAGGCGCGGGTGACGCCATTGAACGTCGAATACCCGAGCCAGCTGTTCTCGCTGTCACACGTTGCACTGCCGTTTCCTACGGACGATCCGCTGTATGGCAGTGAACCGAGTTCCGATGAGTTCTACGGCGTAGCCCTTGGCACGCTGGCACCGCGCGGTGAGCACGGCGTGCTGGTGGTGGGGCTCGATAGTTTGCAGCGTATGACGTCCAACCCCTTCTACGCTTATTTGCGCGAGCGCATCGACGAAGACTTGTAGGTGGCTCGATGCGCACGGCGTCCGACCGTAGGGTGCGCCGTGTGCACCGAGTGGTTTGAGGGGTTACAACCGGAAACGCCCGACCAGGCCATCGAGCTGGGTCGATAGCGCCTGCAGGTCGCTGCTGGCCTGGTTGAGCTGATCGGCGATATGGGTGGTGCCGACGGTCAGCTCGTTGATGTCGACGATGTTGCGGTTGATGTCTTCGACCACGCTGGACTGTTCTTCGGTGGCGGTAGCGACCTGGATGTTCTGGTCGCTGATCTGGCCGATATGGCTGTTGATCTGCTCCAGCGCCGCCGACGCCTTGCTCGCGTATTCCACCACCAGCGCGCTCTGCCGTCGGCCCTTGGCCATGGCCTCGACGGCCGAGCGTGATTCGTTCTGCAGGCGGTCGATGACCTGCTGGATCTCCTCGGTGGAGGCGCCGGAGCGGCTGGCCAGGGTGCGCACCTCGTCGGCCACGACGGCGAAGCCGCGCCCTTGCTCGCCAGCACGTGCTGCCTCGATGGCAGCGTTGAGCGCGAGCAGGTTGGTCTGTTCGGAAATGCTGCGGATGGTGTTGAGCGTGGTGCTGATGGCGTCGGTCTGCGCGGCCAGTGCCTCGATCACCTTGGCGGCCTGTTCCAGTTCGCCGTTGAGGGCATCGACCTGGCGATGCGCCTGGCTGACCACGGCGCTGCCGTCGCTGGCGTGCTGGGTGGCCTCGCGGGCGACTGCTGCGGCGTTCTCGGCGTTGCGCGCAATCTCGTTGACGGTCGAGCCCAGTTCGTTGATCGCTGTGGCCACCTGCACCGTACGGTCGCTTTGCGCGGTGCAGTTGCTCTGGGTCAGGCGCGCGCGCTCGGCCACATCGCGGGCCATACCCGAGAGTTGGCGCGAGTTGTCGGCGAGCTGGCGCATGGCACTGTGCACCTTGTCGATGAACTGATTGAAGCTACGGGCGATCTCGCTCAGCTCGTCCTGGCCGTGCAGTTCGATACGGGTGTCCAGGGCCAGGTTGTCGGCGGCCTGGCCCAGGCTGCTCTGCAACACCGCCACACGGCGACGTAGCTGCACCACGATCAGCCAGGAAATGATGATCGATACCAGCAGGCCGATGGCGATGATGGCGATCTGGCGGGTAATGCCATCGTCATAGCTTTGCGCGCTGTGCAGATTCTGCTGCTCAGCCTGCTGCAGCAGGGCATCGAGCAGGTCGTTGGCGCCCTGGCGCATCACGCCGTAGGTCTTGGCGTACTGGTCGCGATAGATCTGCTGGGCCTTGGCCATGTCGCCGGCGTCGAAAGCGGCGAGCATCGGGTTCAGTTCATTGCTGACCATGGCTTCGAACTGATCAAGCAGTTGCTGCGCCTGGACCTTGCGCTCCGGGTTGACCTGGGCCGCCACGGCCTGGCGCATCGCTTCGCGCATGCCGGGCACATCTTCGTTGCGCGCGTCCTGCACGCGCGATTTCACGCCGCGTTCGTCGCGTAGCGGAGTTTCCTGCAGCAGCATCATGTCGAGCCCGACGCGCATACGCGGGATGCGCGAGGCGACCTCGGCCATGGCGCGCATCGGCGCAGCCGTATTGAGATAGAGCACCTGCGTGTCCCGATGCATGCTCGACATGCTGCTCAGGCTGGTCAGCGCCACCAGCAGCAGGGCGATGCAGGGAATCGCCACCGCGATGATCAGGCGGGTTTTCAAAGAGAGGGCGTCGAGACGCATGGGGAGACTCCATTTCGAGATAGGGCGCAGGGCGACACTCAGCCTATCGGGCCGATGTTGCCGCTCTTGTATCGGCAGCGATGGCCAGGTGCATGAGGGCAAGGACGAGCGCTTTGACGAAAAGGAGTAGGCCGGCACAGCTGTCGGCGCAGAAGGGGTGATGGCCGCCGGCAAGGTCGGCCATCAGGGTTCAGGCTTGCAGCAACGCATCCAGTTCGCCGCCACGTTCCAGTGCGGCGAGGTCATCGAAGCCGCCGACATGATGCTCGCCAATGAATATCTGCGGCACGCTGCGGCGGTTGCTGCGTTGCAGCATCTCCGCCATCCGCCCGGGCGAGCGACTCACGTCGATTTCCTCGTAGGTCACGCCCTTGCGTGTCAGCAGCGCCTTGGCGTTGATGCAGTAAGGGCAGTATGCGGTGGTGTAGAGGGTGACGGCTTGCATGGTGTACCTCCGGCGTCATCAGACGGCTACTGGTGGAAAGTCGACAACGGTTTCGGCCAGGTTGTTGAGGTAATTGGTCAGCGTCATCAAGGCGACGTTGGCCACCACTTCGACGATAGCGGCCTCGCTCAGCCCGTCATCGCGCGCGGCTTGCAGCTGCGCATCGCTAAGGCGGCCGCGGCTGTCGATGATCTGCCGGGTCAGGCGCGCCACGGCATCGAACTCGCCATCGCGGGCGCTGCGGATGTCCGCCTCGCTCAAACCGGCCTTGCCGGCGAACAGGGTGTGTGCGGCCAGGCAGTATTCGCAGCCGTTGACCTGCGAGCTGGCCAGCGCCACCACTTCGCGCGCCTTGGCGTTCAGTGTGCCTTTGCCGAGCGCCTGGGACAGTGCCAGGTAGCCGCTCAGCGCGGCCGGGGCGTGGGCCAGGGTGGCGAAGGTATTGGGGATGAAACCGAGGCCCTTGCGGATGCCTTCCAGTTGCGTCTGGGCGCTGGCAGCGGTTTGTTCGAACGGCAGTGCGGCGATACGAGTCATGGTGATTCTCCAGTCTTGGGTGGGGAGCTTGTCGTTCAAGCCTGGAGCCATGCTAGGCAATCGATCTGGCTTTTCGGATTCAGATCGTCGATGTTATGCGACAGATCGTCCAAGAGTGCGAGATGACCATGGATCGCCTGTCCAGCCTGCTGCATCACTTCAACCTGCACGCCAGCACCTTCCACCGCGGTGGTTTTTGCGGCACCAGCAGCCATGGCGAGTATCAGCCGCACGGCTACATCCACCTGCTGCGTGCCGGGCGCATGAGCTTTCGCGAGGGCGATGGCCGCGAACTGCGTCTGGAAGAGCCGAGCCTGATGCTGGTGGCCAGGCCGCGCCTGCACCAGATGACGGCCAGCGAGGCCGACGGCGCCGAACTGGTCTGCGCGACCCTGGCCTTCGACGGCGGCATCGACAATCCGCTGTCGCGGTCACTGCCGGGTGCCATCGTCAAACCGCTGCGCGAGTTGCCGAGCCTGAGCGGTTGCCTGGACTGGCTGTTCGCCGAGGCGGCGGGGGAGGATTGCGGACGCGAACTGGTGCTCAATCGCCTGTTCGAGCTGATGGTGATCCAGCTGCTGCGCCATCTGATGAACAGCCGCGAGCTGGCCTCGGGGATGATGGCGGGGCTGGCCGAACCACGCCTGGCGCGGGCGCTCAATCAGCTGCACGAGAAACCGCAGCACGGCTGGTCGGTGGCCGAGCTGGCGGCGCTGGCCGGCATGTCGCGCGCCAGTTTCGCTGCGCATTTTCACGATGTGGTCGGTGCTACACCGGCGGATTATCTGGTGGGCTGGCGCGTCAGCCTGGCGCAGAAGCGTCTGCGCGAGGGCCGGCCCATGGCGCTGATCGCCGACGAGGTCGGCTATGACAGCCCCTCGGCCCTGGCCCGCGCATTTCGCCGCAAGGTGGGGGCGAGTCCCAGCGAGTGGCTGCGTCAGGTCGCTCAATAGGCGAAATGGGCGATGGCTTGCCTGACCTTGTCCAGCGCGTCTTCCAGTTGCGCCAGGGTGACCGAGCCAAGGGCCAGGCGCAGCGCATGGGGCACCTGCTCCGAGGTGCTGAACGGCTCGGCGGTGGAGACCGCCACCTGCTCGTGCAGCAGGCGCGCCACGACCTGATCGGCGCGCACCTCGGCCGGTAACGGCAGCCAGAGGAAATAGCCGGCCTCATGCCCGATCGGTTGCAGGCCGGCCAGCACGCGCCGCGCCAGTGCTTGCCGGCAGCGGGCGTCCTCGCGCTTCTGCGTTTGCAGGCGGACCAGTGTGCCGTCTTCGATCCAGGCGCAGACCAGCGCCGTCATGATGCCCGGGGTGTTCCAGGTGCTGGCGCGGATGCTGCGCTCCAGTGCGGCGACCCAGACGGCAGGCGCAGTCAGGTAGCCAACCCGCAAGCCGGTGGCGATGTTCTTCGAGAAGCCAGATACATGCACCGTGCGTTCGGGCGCCAGGGCGGCCAGTGGCGCTGGTGCCGAGCTGGCCAGGAAGGCGTAGGCGGCATCCTCGATGATCAGCAGATCGTGCTCGCGGGCGATGTCGATCAGGCGCTTGCGCTGTCGCTGGTCGAGTACCCAGCCCAGCGGGTTGTGCAGGGTCGGCATGCTGTAGATCGCCCGTACCCGGCGCGTTCTGCACAGTGCTGCCAGGGCATCGAAATCGGGGCCGCTGGCGTCGCAGGGCAGCGCCAGCAATTCCACGCCGCGCGCGGCAGCAGCCGCCTTGAAACCGGGGTAGGTGAGGGCATCGACCGCGACCACGTCACCGGGCTTGAGCAGGGTCTGCAGGGTCAGCGCCAGGCCGTGTTGGGCGCCGTTGACGATCAGCACCTGTTGCGCCGTGACCGGGAGTCCCTGATCCGTCAGGTGCCTGGCCAGCAATGCCCGCTCATGGGGGCGCCCGGCATGCGGCTGGTAGCGCAGCAGCGCTTCCAGGTCACCAGACAATGCCAGCTGGCGCAGGGCCTGGCGCAGCAGATCGGCCTGGCCCGGCAACGTGGGGTAGTTGAAGTTGAGGTCGAGCATGCCGCCCTCGGTCGCCGGCTGGTCGATACCGTGGCCAGGCGCCAGGCTGGTCTCGCGCACGAAGGTGCCGCGCCCGGTTTCGCCACTGACCAGGCCCATGGCGTGCAGCTCGGCGTAGACCCGTGATGCGGTGACCAGGGCGATGCCGTGCTGCGCGGCCAGTTCGCGGTGTGTGGGCAGGCGTGTGCCGGGCGCGAGCGCGCCGCAGCGGATGTCGGCGGCCAACTGATCGACCAGCTGCTTGTAGCGCGCGCGGGGCATGGGTTGTATCCATGACAATTATTTGATTGTCATGATCATTGCCCCGAAGCTGCGTGGCAACCCGTTTCATCACAGGAGCTGCCATGCACATCGCCATTCTGACCTTCGAGGGGTTCAACGAGCTCGACTCGCTGATCGCCTTCGCCATTCTCAACCGCATTCGCCGGCCCGACTGGCGCGTCAGCATCGCCAGCCCAGCTGCACGCGTGACATCCATGAACGGGTTGGTGATCGATAGCCAGATCAACCTGCAGCAGGCCTGCGCGGCCGATGCGGTGATCGTCGGCAGTGGCATGCGCACTCGTGAGGTGGTGGCGGATGAAGCGCTGATGGCGCAGCTGCGCCTCGACCCGGCGCGGCAACTGCTGGCGGCGCAGTGTTCCGGCACGTTGCTACTGGCCCGGCTCGGCCTGCTCGACGGCGTCGCCGCCTGCACCGACCTGACCAGCAAGCCCTGGGTGCAGGAGGCGGGTGTGCAGGTGCTCGACCAGCCGCTGTTCGCCCGTGGCAATGTCGCCACGGCGGGCGGCTGCCTGGCGTCGACCTATCTCGCCGCCTGGGTCATCGCCCGTCTGGTCGGCCTCGACGAGGCGCGCCAGGCGCTGCACTACGTGGCGCCGGTGGGTGAGAAGGCGCAGTACCTGGCGGGGGCGATGGCGGCGATCGGTCCTTATCTTCAGGACCGTACAGAGGCGTGACGGGTTCGTGCATCGCGGCAAGCTGTCGTACCATCGCCGACTGACCCCGCCACGAGCCTTCGCGCATGTTCGAAATCCAGCCCATCGACCCCGCCTACTACCGCCAGCAGACCCGCCGCAGCACCATGGTGATCGCGGTCATCTTCGTGGCGCTGGCCATGCTCTGCGCCACGGCGAGCACGCAGCTTTTCGGCACGCCCGGTGGCGACAACTTCAAGTGGAACCTGCTGGGTGTGCTGGCGGGGCTCGGCCTGACCATTGCCCTGGTGCGCCAGCGACTCTGGTTGCGGCCGTTCATGGCGCCGGCCGTTTACGGTTGGCGCCTCAAGCGCAGCCTGATGCGCGTGACCAACGTCATGCATCACGTCAAGGCAGGCGTGGCCCAGGGCGATGAAACGGCGATGAAGCTGCTGCGCTTCTACCACCTGGGAGTGACCCAGATGCATCAGCTCGACGGCAACTCCAGCGAGCTGAGCCAGATGGTGCGCGAGATCGACAGCCATCGCGAGGCGATGGAGCAGCAGGGGCTGGACATCGAGCAGACGCGGCTCGACCTGGCCTGGCTGGAGCGGGTCAAAACGTTTAGCTGAACACGTCTTGTCGATCCAGGGTTGGAGTCACAATGACTTTAAAGTTGTCATTGTGACCTTATCTCCTTGTTGTCATTAGTACCTGTTTTTTCTTATCTATCTGTTTTTGATAGAGAAAATACATGGCACAGAATCTGACTCTCTCCGGGTGCAATGCCCATCATAGGAGAACTCAGATGAAATCCATTGCCTTGCTTGCCCTTTCCCTCGGCCTAGCGGCCGCCAATGTTCTGCAGGCTGCCGAAGTGCTGGCCGAACGTGAAGAAAACTCGGTGGGTGCCGGTTTCGGAGGTTTGTCCGGCCTGATGCTGGGCGCCGCCGCGGGTGGCCCTGTCGGTGCGCTGGTCGGTGGCGCCGCTGGGCTCTGGTCGGGCGCACAGGTGCAGGCTGCCACGGGCAATAGTGGCACCGCCTATATGGTGCGCCACGACGACGGTCGTGAGCAGTGGGTGCGCTCGCCCAAGGAACGCTTCGCGCTGGGTCAGCAGGTGGAGATGAACGGTATCCGCCTGCAAGCGCAGTAAGTCGATCTCAGCGCGGCTCGTGGAAGCCGCGGCACTCATGCTCTTTTTGCTTCGAGGAACTTCATGAATACGAATTTTCAGGGTCGTCTGGCTGTCGTCACCGGGGCCAGTTCGGGTATTGGCCTGGCTGTGTGTGATCTGTTGCTGCAGCGCGGTGCGCGCGTGCTGGCTTTTTCACGGCGTCTGGGGGCGTTGGAAACGCTGCAGGCGTTGCATCCAGAACAGCTGCATTGGTGTGCGGGTGATGTCACCGATATCGACGCGCTGCATGGGCTGGCCGAGCGGGCGGGGCGGCTCGGGGCAGTCGACTATCTGGTGCCCAACGCCGGAATCGCGCGGCTGGCGCCGGGCTGCGACATGCAGGCGTTCGAGCAGCAGTGGCAGGTCAACGGCGCCGGTGCAATCAATACCTTTCAAGTGCTCAGGCCTCATCTGGCGCGGCCTGCGTCGGTGGTGTTCATCAGTACCTTTCTGCGGCAACTGGGGTTTGCCGGGCTCGGCGGTTACATCGCCAGCAAGGCGGCGCTCTCGGCGCTGGTACGTAGTCTGGCGCTGGAACATGCCGGCGACGGGCTGCGGCTCAATCTGGTTTCACCAGGGCCGACGGCGACACCGATCTGGAACAGTCTGGGCCTGGCCGACGATGCCTTGGCGGGCGTTGCCAGCGAGGTTGGCAAGCGCCTGGTCGACGGCGAGTTTCTCGATCCGCAGGCGATTGCCGAGGTGGTGCTGTTCCAGCTGAGCAATGGTGCACGCGGCGTCCACGGCCAGGATTGGGTGGTGGACAAGGGCTACACACTGCAATAAGTGAAGTCGGGGTGGCAGGGCTGCCGCCCCGATTCGGCGACATATCCACTGACATTTAGCGTGACGCACGTCCGCCGCTTAAAGGTTTTTGAAAGGTTCGCCTCTTAGCCTCCGCACGCGCCTTTCGCGTGCCTTACAAGAAAAAGAGGAGAAAGCGGTTTGTTGACCCTGATTGGCCTGTTGACCATCTGCAGCCTGGTTGTGCTGCTGCTTATCGGGCGCATGTCGCCTGTTCTGCCATTGATCGTGGTGCCGTTGCTCGGCGCTCTGGCCGCGGGCTTTGGCCCGGAGGCGATTTCCGGTTTCTTCACCGATGGCATCGGCCGCGTGACGGCGATTGCCACCATGTTCGTGTTTGCCATCACCTTTTTTGGCGTGCTGCAGGACACCGGGCTGTTCCGCCCGCTGATCGGCGGCATGGTCCGGCTCACCCGCGGCAACGTGATCGCGGTGACCGTGGCCACTGCGGTGATCGGCATGCTGGCGCACCTGGACGGCGCCGGCGCCACCACCTTCCTGCTCACCGTTCCCGCCTTGCTGCCGCTGTACAAGCAGTTGCGCATGAGCCCGTACCTGATGCTGCTGTTGCTGGCGATTGGCGCCGGTATCTTCAACATGCTGCCATGGGCCGGACCGCTGGGCCGTGCCTCGGCCGTGACCGGCATCGAGGTCACCGAGCTGTGGCGTCCGCTGATCGCCATCCAGGGTATCGGTGTGGTGTTGTTGGTAGCCCTGGCGGCGCTGCTGGGTTGGCGTGAGCAGCGCCGTATCGCCGCCGGCAAGAGTGGGGACGAAGGGGTACTGGTGGAAACCAGCACTGATTTGCATGAGCCAAGCGCCGAGGAGCTTGCACTGGAGCGCCCGCGTCTGCTGTGGGCCAACTCCGCGTTGTTCCTGGCGGTGCTGGTATCGCTGTTCTCTGGCGTGCTGCCGGCTGGCTATATCTTCATGATCGGTCTGTGCCTGGCGCTGCTGATCAACTACCCCGGCGGCAAGGCGCAGATGCAGCGTATCTCCGCCCACGCTCCGGCTGCGCTGAGTATGGGCATGATCATCCTGGCGGCGGGCTCGATGCTCGGCATCTTCACTGGCACCGGCATGCTCACGTCCATTGCCCAGGACCTGGCGCAGGTGCTGCCGGCACCGCTGGTGGGGCAGATGCATATCGTGCTGGGGCTGTTCGGCCTGCCGATGGAGCTGATGCTGAGCACCGACGCCTACTACTTCGGCCTGCTGCCGGTAACGCTGGAAGTGGTCGGTGCCCAGGGCGTCGAGCCGGCCAGCGTGGTCTATGCGCTGACCATCGGCAACATCATCGGCACCTTCATCAGCCCGTTCTCGCCGGCGCTGTGGCTGGCGCTGGGTCTGGCCGGGCTGGATCTGGGCCGGCACATTCGCTACTCGCTGTGGTGGATGTGGGGCTTCTCGCTGGTGCTCTTCGGCGCGGCCTGGGCACTCGGTTTGTTCTGACAAGCGCTGCTAGCACTGCATCTCACGCCCGGGCTTGCCCGGGCGTTTTGCATTCAGCGTGCTGTAAATTGTTAGCTGATTTCCACCTGGTAACGGAAGTTCTTCGCCGCCGCGCGTGACAGGCGATATTCCAGCGGCGTGCGGTCGTAGCCCAATGCGGTGCGTTCGATGACCACGCTCGGGCTGGCTTCGGCCACATCCAGAATGGCAGCGAGCTCTGCATCGGCTGCGGAGACGGTAAGGGTTTCCTGAGCGGAGGCGATGCGCTGGCCGCAATGCTGCTCGTAGAAGGGATAGAGCAATTGCGGGAAGTCGTCGGGGGCGATATCCAGCAGAGCGCTGAAGCGCGAGGCGGGCAGCCAGATACGTTCATGGAACAGCGGGCGGCCGTCGATCAGGCGCAGGCGCTGGAGAAAGACGCAGGGCTCGCCTTCGCCCAGTTTCAGGGCCTGGCTGACGGTAGCGTCGGCAGGCACCTGGCGGCAGTCGAGGATACGGCTTTGCGGCACCTGAGGCTGGCCGCTGGCGCTGACCTGACGAAAGAAGCGAAACAGCGAGCCGTCGAAGTTCGGCCGCCGCACGAAGGTGCCGCGACCCTGGGCACGCAGTAGCAGGCCTTCGGCAACCAGGGTTTCCACCGCCTTGCGCACCGTGCCGACGGCCACGCCGTAGTGGCGGGTCAACTCCGCTTCGGTGGGGATGGCTTCCCCAGGCAGCCATTCGCCTGCGGCGATCTTGCCCAGCATTTCGTCGCGTAACCGCTGATACAGCGGCAGGCGTTCGTCCTGTCCCAGAGCCGTGGTGCTCATAAACCTCACATCCAAAAGTCGACCGGCCGTCACTTTACCACTGGCCTGCAGATTGACAGCACTCGATCTCTGTAGATACAGTCATCTAATCATATATATGAGTATATGTTTTACAAAAAGGAGTCGCTCGTACCGGCGGCTCGTACAAAAAACGACAGAGGTATCGCTTCGTGACGCCCATGCCTTATGCCGCAATCACCGGCATCGACACCCACGCGCACATCTTCCGCCAGGACCTGCCCATGGTTCCCGGCCGCCGCTACAGCCCCAGCTATGACGCCAGCGTGGAGCAGTACCTGGCCCACCTGGACGCTTGTGCGCTGTCCCACGGGGTACTGATCCAGCCGAGCTTTCTTGGCACCGACAACCACTACATGGTCGCGGCGTTGCAGCGTTTCCCGCAGCGTTTGCGTGGCGTCGCGGTGGTCGACGCGCAGGTCAGCGATGCCGAGCTGGACGAATTGGCCGCCGCGGGTGTGGTGGGCATACGCCTGAACCTGATCGGCAAGGTGCTGGAGGACTACACCGGCCCGGCCTGGAACGGCCTGTTCCGCCGCCTGGCGCGACGCGGATGGCAGGTGGAGATCCAGCGTGGTTTCGACGACCTGGCGCTGATCGTGCCGGCGATCCTCGAGTCAGGCGTCACCCTGGTGATCGATCATTTCGGCCTGCCGGCACCGAGCGTGCAGCTGGACGATCCGAAGCATGACGCTTTCTTCGATCTGCTCGACCAGGCGCCGGTGTGGATCAAGCTGTCGGCGGCCTATCGCAGCCAGTCCGATCAGGCCCGTGCCCAGGCCATCGAAGCGCGCCTGCGTGAAGCCTGCGGTGGAATAGGGCGATTCCTCTGGGGCAGTGACTGGCCCAACACCCAGTTCGAGTCGCAGACCCGCTACGATCAGCAGTTCGCGCTGCTCGAGGCCCTGCTGCCCAACCCCGAGGAGCGCCGTCGCGTTCTGGTGGACAACCCCGCAACTCTGTTCGGTTTCGCCTCGGCGTAACCGTCGCTCACATCAGAACAACAAAAGGAATCAAATCATGATGAGCCTGCTCGTCGTCGCCGCGATCGTCCTCGCCGTCGCGTTGGGGTACACCACCAAGATCAACATCGGCCTGTTCGCCATTGCCTTCGCCTACCTGCTGGGCTGCTTCGGCATGGGCCTGAGCCCGGGCGACATCATCAACATGTGGCCGCTGAAGATTTTCTTCGTGATCTTCTCGGTCTGCCTGTTCTACAGCTTCGCCACCGTCAACGGCACCCTGGAAAAACTCGCCGGGCATCTGTTGTATCGCTGCCGTGGCGTGCCACACCTGCTGCCGTACGCGATCTTCGTCACCGGTAGCGTGATCGCCGGCATGGGCGCCGGTTACTACACCGTACTGGCCTTCATGGCGCCGCTGACCCTGTTGCTGTGCCAGCGCACCGGCATGAGCCTGATTCTCGGCGGCATGGCGGTGAACTACGGCGCATTGGCCGGGGCGAACTTCGTTTCCAGCCAGAGCGGTATTATCTTCCGCGGTCTGATGACCAGCGCGGGCATGCCCGAGAGCGAAGCCTTCGTCAACGCCCTGGCGATCTTCGCCAGCACTGCAATCATTCCGGTGCTGGTGATTTCCGCCTTCGTCTTCCTCGGCGGCCACGGCCGCAACCTGAAGAATGCGGTGCTCGCCGCCGATCTACCGGAGGCCTTCAACCGTGAGCAGAAACTGACCCTGCTGCTGACCGTGCTGATGATGGTGCTGGTGCTCGCTGCACCGCTGGCGCTGCTGGCCTTTCCGGACAACGCCACGGTCAGGTTCATCAACAGCAAGGTGGATATCGGCCTGATTGCCAGCGTGTTCTCGGTGATCGCACTACTGCTCAAGCTCGGTGACGAGCGCAAGGCTATCGCCTCCGTACCCTGGGCCACGCTGATCATGATCTGTGGTGTCGGCATGCTGATTACCGTCGCGATCAAGGCCGGCGCCATCGACTCCCTGGCGTCTTGGATCAGTGGCAACATCCCGCCGCTGATGATCCCGGTGGCCTTCGGTGTGGTGGCTGCATTGATGTCGATTTTCGCCAGTACGCTCGGCGTGGTGACGCCGGCGCTGTTCCCGATGGTGCTGCCGCTGTCGGCGTCGATGTCGATCGATCCGATGATCATCTTCATCGCCATCGTCGTAGGTGCCCAGGCCACCTCGATCTCGCCGTTCTCTTCCGGCGGCAGCCTACTGCTGGGCTCCTGCACGGACGACAAGGTGCGCTCGACCCTGTTCTCGCAACTGCTGCTACGCGCCGCGCCCATCGGCTTCGTCGCCGCGATGCTGTTCAACCTGGCGCTGACCTTCCTGTTCTGATGAAAAAAGCCCCGGGATCTCTCGATGCCGGGGCTTCATGTTCCGTGTCGCCTTATTTGGAGCAGTTGCCTTTACGGGCCAGTTCCAGTTTCGCGACGTCCGCTTTGCCTTCTTTCTCGTCGACCAGTTCCAGGTTGGCGCCGCCCACGAATACACCCATCTTGATGTACTGCTTGATGAAGTAGTTCTTGCCGCTTTCGGTCTTGACCAGCAAATCGTTAGGGGAGAACTCCGATTCGGTGGAGATCTTGTGCTCCATGTCGCCCTTGACCTGTTCGTAAAAGAAGACCTTCGGTGCGGATTCGCCGGTGCACTTGTCACCGACCCAGATGTCTTTCTTCAGCGAACCACCTACGCCCGAGTTGCGGTAGATGTACAGACCGGCATTGCCAGGCGCAGGGGCTGCAAAGCGCTTGGCTTCGGCAGATGCGTTTTTGTCTTCCATTGGAACCGAGGCGCAGCCGACGAGCAGCGACGAGGCAAAGGCGGCCAGGACCAGTTTCTTCAGCATGATGACTCCGAGTGTCGATGAATGATGTGCGCGGCAACGCGGCAGAACGGTTCTGGATGTTCTGCCGTGGCGGGCTATCGGAAATGGAGAAAGAGATGCTCGAAGGAGGAGGCATTGCCTGTACGCATCCTGCGCATGCTCGAATTCCGTTTCCTTGATGGCCTGTTGCCATGCCGGTGCGCACGATATCCCGCTGTCCGGGTATGAGCAAGTACCTTGGGCTATTTCAGCCGATAGTCTCGCAAATCATCCTGGCTCAGCAGACGCAAGCGCCCTGGCGCGACCTGATAGATGTCTTCCGCCAGGCTTACGTCGACCCCCATGTCACGAAAGTACCTGGCTGGGCTGAACGGCTGGCTGCCATGGGCGGCCTGTGCCAGCGCCGAGTCACCAGCGGGGAAGGGGGGACGGCGCAGGGCAACGTGGCCGTTGATGGTGCGCTTGGTGCCGGCAGCGAGCAGGTAGATGCAACTGCCCTGGCACAGGCCGCCGGAAGGTACCAGCGCCTCGAAGCCGGTTTCCCGTAGCAAGCGGCCCATGCGTATGGCTTCCGGGGCGCTGCCGCCGATGCTGTCGAGCAGCACGACCTTGCGCTTGTGCTTGCCCGGGTTGGCGCGCAAGCCAGCCAGCAGCTTCTCGTAATCGCCCGGAACGATCTCTTCGGAAATCTTCACCGCCAGCAGGCCGGCGTTAGCTTCGACTTCCACTTGTGCGTGGGCGGTCAGCGCGGTGAACAGGGTGGTGGCGAGCAGGGCGAATCGTAAACGCTGGGCAATCATCGGGCGGGTTACGCGATAGTGGCTCGGGAGGTAGACGATACCTGCCGGCGCACTATCCCGCATCTGTCAGATTGGCCCGTCTTTGTGCTGCACCTTCCAGGCCCAGGCGAACAGCAGCAGGCCGCCGATGGCGGTGGCCGCGCCGATGTAGCCGGTCACGGTCCAGCCCATGCCGGCGCTGATGGCCAGGCCGCCGAGCCAGGGGCCGAGGGCGTTGGCGACGTTGAACGCGGCGTGATTGGATGCGGCGGCGAGTGTCTGCGCGCCCGTGGCGACGTCCATCAGATGGGTCTGCAGGGCCGGGCCGAGGGCGATCATCGTGCCGAGGGCGAAGATCGCCGGCAGGATGGTCCACAGGCTGTGCGCGGCGAAGGGGAAGGCCAGCAGCACCAGCGTACTCCAGGCCAGAATCCAGGCCACGGCGCGCAGGCGCAGGCGGTCGAACAGCCAGCCGCCGGCACTGTTGCCGACGATGCAGCCGGCGCCGAACACGCCCATGGCCAGGGGAATCCAGCCGGGGCCGACCTGGGTGACGTGGAGCAATGTGGGCGCCATGTAGCTGAATACGCAGAACATTCCGGCGAAACCGATGGAGCCGATGCCCAGTGCCAGCCAGATCGGTGCGCGGTTGAAGGCACGCAGCTCGCCCGAGGGGCTGCTGCGCTGCTCGTGCGGGTCGGCCGGGAGGAAGATCGCCACCATGGCGATGGTGGTGATGGCGATGATGCCGACCAGGGCGAAGGCGTAGCGCCAGCTCATGAACTGGCCGAGCCAGGTGGCCAGCGGGTTGCCGATCAGGATGGCCACGGTCAGGCCGGCCAGCACCCGGCTCACCGCCTTGGCGCGCTTGTGCGGCGGCGCCATGGAGGCAGCCACCAGCATGGCGATACCGAAGTAGGCGCCATGCGGCAGGCCGGCGATGAAGCGGAAGAGCAGCAGCGGCTCGTAGCTCGGTGCCAGAGCGCTGGCGAAGTTGCCGAGGGCGAAGCAGCCCATCAGCAGCAGAAGCAGGATGCGCCTTGGCAGGCGGGCGCCGAGCAGGGCCAGCACCGGTGCACCGACTACCACGCCGAGGGCGTAGGCGCTGATCACATGGCCGACCTGCGGCTCGCTGACGCCAAGATCGGCGGCGACGTTGGGCATCAGGCCCATGATGGCGAACTCGCCGGTGCCGATGGCGAAGCCGCCGAGGGCCAGGGCGAGTTGAATGAGAAGGATCGCGCCCGGCGACAGACTCGTCGCGGCGTCGGATGCAGAACTGTTCATGAGAGACCTGGAGGGGCGAGAAGCAAGCGCGCAATTATAATCTCCCAGCGCCTTGCTTGGGTATTGGCCACCGCTCTATTTCGGGCTTGGAGATGGATGGCCGGAGTCGTTCAGGGCCTTCACGTAGTCGACGAAGGCACGCAGCGGCGCCGGCACATGGCGCCTGCTGTGGTAGTACAGGTATGGCCCTTCGAAGTGCTGCCACCAGTCCTGCAGGATGGGTTGCAGCTGGCCGCTGGCGAGGTGCGCCGCGATGTACTCCTCGAAGGTGTAGAGAATGCCATGACCGGCGCAGGCTGCAGCGATCAGCAGATCCTGCGATGAGCTGACCAGGCGGCCCTCGGGGGCGATACGCAGGGTGCGTCCCTCCTGTTCGAACTCCCACACGCCGAGCTTGCCGCTGGCGAAGCGGTAGCCGAGCAGGCGATGTTCGCTCAGTTCGCTGGGGTGTTGCGGCGTGCCATGGCGCTGCAGGTAGCTGGGCGCGGCGACTGCCATGAAACACTGCCGGCGTGGCCCGATGGGGATGGCGATCATGTCCTTGGCCAGGCTTTCCTCGTAGCGAATGCCGGCGTCGTAACCGGCGCCGATGACGTCGATGAAGGTGTTGTCCATGTTCACTTCCAGCGCGATGCCAGGGTAGCGAGCGAGAAAACCGTCCAGCAGCCGCGGCAGGATGTGCCGCGCGATCACGCCGGGCACATGCAGGCGCAGTGAGCCGACCGGGTTCTGTGGATCTTCCTGCAGGTCGTTGAGCGCTGTGTTGATCTCGTCCAGCGCGGGGCGCAGGCGCTCCAGCAGGCGTGCGCCGATTTCCGTCGGCGTCAGGCCGCGGGTGGTGCGGTTGAGCAGGCGCACGTCCAGTTCCTTTTCCAGGCGGCGCACGCAATCGCTCAGCGACGAGGCCGACATGCCGCGGCGTTGCGCTGCGACGCGAAAGCCACCGGCCTCGACCACGGCAGCGAACAGAGCGACGTCGGATAGATTTGGTTGGCGCATGGGCGTCGACTGGGCGATGACGAAGGGTCCGATAATGCGGCGCAGCGGCCGCTTTGCCAATCCTGAGGGCGCTTTCTGGGATGTAGCTCGGATGAAATCCGGGAATGTATATCAACGATTCCGGATTGCATCCGGGTTCGCGTCTGCGAAACACCTGGTAACTGTCCGCCTGACCGTATGCGCTGTTCGGCTTTGGACGGCTTATCGTACGTGCCATCTGCCTGCACCCTATGTCCTGTACGTGCGCCTGGTCTGGCGCATCGAGTCAACGGACACGAGGAATCAGCCGATGGACAAGAAGAATGCTGTGGGGCGAGGCCATTCGCGTCGTGATGCCCTGAAACTGTTTGGCGTCGTGGGCGGTAGCCTGGCCTTGCACGGGGTGTTGGGCGGGATGCCGACATTCGCCTGGGCCAGTACCACACCAGGGTGGCAGGCGAGCGACATGCCGGCGCTGACCGGCAAGCGCATGCTGGTCACCGGCGGCACCAGTGGTATGGGCTTCGAGGACGCCCTGGCCCTGAGCGGGGCTGGGGCGCAGGTGATCATCGCCGCGCGCAATGCACAGCGTGGCGCCGAGAGCATCGAACGTATTCGTGCTCAGGTACCCGATGCGCGGGTGCGTTTCGAACAGCTGGATCTGGCCGACCTGGCTTCGGTACGCAGCCTGGCCCAGCGCCTGAACGCCGAAGGCGAGGTATTGGACGTGCTGATCAACAACGCCGCGATCATGGCGCCGCCTCAGCGCGGCGTATCTCGTGATGGTTTCGAGATGCAGCTGGCAACCAACTTCCTCGGCCATTTCGCGCTCACTGGCTTGCTCCTGCCATCACTGCGCAAGTCGCCCGACCCGCGCGTGGTGACACTGGCGAGCATCGCCGTGAACCGTGGCCGTATCAACTTCGATGACCTGCAGTCGGAGAACAACTACAACCCCTACGCCGCCTACGCGCAGTCGAAACTGGCCTGTCTGATGATGGCCTTCGAGCTGCAGCGGCGCAGCCTGGCCAATGGCTGGGGCGTGCGCAGCGTCGCCGCGCACCCTGGCGTCGCCGTTACCGAACTGGTCGAGCGCGGGCCAGGACTGGAAAGCGAGTTCGCTCAGCAGTGGGCGAAGGATCGCGATGTCTATCACTCGGCGGCGCAGGGTGCGCTGTCGTCGCTGTTCGCGGCGACGGCTGCCGAGGCCGAGGGCGGGCGCTACTACGGGCCGACCGGCGAAGAGGAAAAACGCGGCCCATTGGGCCTGGCCAAGGTGCCGGAGGCTGCGGCGGATGCCGATGATGCGGCGCGCCTGTGGTCGGTGGCCGAGCGCCTGACGGGCGTCAGGTACGGCTGAGTCATGCCGGCGCGCTGTACCGGCGCGCCCTTTCGAGGAATTTCGCATGTCATCGTCAACGATGGCGCAGCGCGTGGCCGTGGCCATCAACGCGCAGCGCAACGAGCTGTGGCCGGCGCTGGCCGGTTTCACCCTGTTCTTCTGCCTGTTCTCGGGCTACTTCATGCTGCGGCCGATCCGCGAGGCGATGGGCATCGTCTCGGGGGTGGAGAACCTGCAATGGCTGTTCACCGCCACCTTCGTGGTGATGTTGATCGCGGTGCCGTTGTTCGCCTGGCTGAGTTCACGGGTACCGCGGATTCACTTCATCGACTGGGTGTATGGCTTCTTCACCCTGAATCTGGCGTTGTTTGCCCTGTTGTTCTTCAGTGCTGAAGAGAGTGTGTGGCTGGCGCGCAGCTTCTACGTGTGGATTTCGGTCTATAACCTGTTCGTCGTCTCGGTGGCATGGAGCCTGATGGCCGACGTGTTCGACAGCGAACAGGCCAAGCGCCTGTTCGCCTTCATCGCCGCCGGTGCCAGCGTAGGAGGCCTGGTCGGCCCGGCGTTGAGTGCCTTGTTGGTGAGCACGCTGGGACAGAGTGGGCTGATTCTGCTGGCTGCAGTGCTGCTGGCCGTGGCGCTGTCGCTCAAGCAGGTGCTGATGCGCTGGCGCGAGGAGGGTGGCGCGGGGCGTGCCGGTGCCGTGCGGGCGGAAAGTCCGCGGCGCCCGGTGCCGGGCAATCCGTTCAGTGGCCTGATGCGTGTGCTGTCTTCGCCCTACCTGTTTGGCATCGCCGGTTTCGTCATCCTGCTGGCGACGGCCAGCACCTTTCTCTATTTCGAGCAGGCCCGCCTAGTGGCCGAGCTGTTCCCGGATCGCGCCGATCAGGTGCGGGTGTTCGGCGTGATCGACTTCGTGGTGCAGGCCGGCGCGCTGATTGCCCAGTTGTTCATCACTGGGCGTGTCGCGCGGCGTATGGGGGTACGGGTGTTGCTGGCCTGCGTGCCGCTACTGGTGTGTGTCGGCTTCATCGGTCTGGCATTGATGCCGACCTTCGCCATGCTGGCGGCGCTGATGATCGTGCGCCGTATCGGTGAATACGCCTTCGTGCGGCCAGGACGGGAAATGCTCTTCGCGCCGTTGGATGCCGAGAGCAAGTACAAGGCGAAGAACTTCATCGATACGGTGGTCTATCGCGCGGGCGATGCCATGAGTGGCTGGCTCAAGAGCCTGCTCGACATGCTGGCTCAGGGCGCCTGGCTGGTGGCATTGGTGGGCGCTGCCTGTGCGGCGCTGTGGGGATTGCTCGGTTGGTACCTGGGCGGGCAGGCCGATCAGCGTAGTGCCGAGCAGCAGTTGGCGGTGACCAGCTAGCTCAGTGCAACCCTGCCGTTGCAGCGATGCGGGAGTCGGTGGCCGACTCCCGCAACATCATCAGCCGCGCGCGGGAATGTTCAGCCCGCGTTGCACCGCCGGGCGGGCGAGGAAGGCATCGAGCACGCGGCGCACGTTGGTGAAGCGTTCGAACTGCACCAGGTCACCGGCCTTGTAGAAGTCCACCAGGCAGCGCACCCAGGGCAGCACGGCGATATCGGCAATGCTGTACTCGCCCATGATCCAGTCGCGGCCTTGCAGGCGCTGATCGAGTACGCCAAGCAGGCGCGCGGATTCGGCCACGTAGCGGTCACGCGGGCGTTTGTCCTCGTACTCGGCACCCGCAAATTTGTGGAAGAAACCGAGCTGGCCGAACATCGGTCCGAGGCCACCCATCTGCCACATCAGCCATTGAATCGTCTCGTAGCGGGCAGCGGCGTCCTGTGGCAGCAGCTTGCCGGTCTTTTCCGCGAGGTAGATCAGAATTGCCCCGGACTCGAACAGCGCCAGCGGATGGCCATTGGGTCCATCGGGATCGAGGATGGCGGGAATCTTGTTGTTCGGCGCCAGCGAGAGAAACTCGGGGCTGAATTGATCGTCGCTGGCAAAGTCGACCAGGTGCGGTTCGTAGGGTAGGCCGATTTCTTCCAGCATGATCGAGGCCTTGACCCCATTGGGCGTGGGCAGCGAATACAGCTGCAGGCGCTCGGGATGCTGGGCGGGCCATTTACGGGTGATGTGGAAGGGGCTGAGGTCGGTCATGTGGGTTCCATGTCGAATGGGCCGAAGAAGAGGCGATCAGAACACGAGTGGCTGGGGCGCAGGAAATCGATCCAGCTGCTAGTAGTCATCGACTCAAGCAATCCTGCCTGGTTCCCTGCGTGCGAGCGAGGCGGTATGGTGGGTTTTTCATCCACCCGGCACGGAACCCATCGGCATGAGCCTGCACGGTACTTACGATTCCCAGAACATCTTCGCCCTGATCATTCGTGGCGACTTGCCCTGCTACAAACTCTACGAGGACGATGATGTACTGGCCTTCCTCGATCTATTCCCGCAATCCAGGGGCCACAGCCTGGTGATCCCCAAGCGCGCTGCTGCGCGCAATATCCTGGAAATCGACGACGCCAGCCTGGCCAAGGTCATGGCCGTGGTGAAGAAGGTCACCCAGGCAGTCGTCGACGAACTGCAACCCGCTGGTGTGCAGGTGGCACAGTTCAACGGCGCGCCTGCCGGGCAGACGGTGTTTCATATCCACATGCACGTGATCCCGCGCTTCGAGGGCGAGGGGCTGGGTATTCACGCGGCCACCAAGGCCGACCCGGCCGAGCTGGAGGCGCTGCAGGCACGTCTGGTCAAACGCCTGCAAGGCTGAAGCGGTATTGCCCCGGACGAGTGACTCGGCCGGGGCATCAGGCAACCTGTGGGTTAGCCGTTCTGGTTGCTCAGCCCGCCCCACTCGACGAAACGCACGGCGTGCACTTCGCCCTGGCTGTCGCGGTAGACCATGACGCTGGGCACTACACCGCTCTTGCGGCTGTTGTCGGTGCGCTGCAGAACCTGGTCGATGTCCAGCTGCATGCCGTACTGGTATTCCTGCACTTCCACTTCGGGGTTGACGGGTGCTTTCTCACTGGCGAAGGCCATGGGGGCGAAAGCGGCGAGGAGGGTGGCATTGAGGGCTGCGAATTTCATCTGGGTAGTCTCCGATCAGTTGCGCCGACTTAGGTGGCGCTGGGTTCGAGAGAGATGAAAACATTGCGCCCTTCATTACAGAAATCGATGCTTGTGCTAGCGAAAATCGCTGTCATCGATATCTTGCCCACAGGCTCGCCAAGCCCAATACTCAGGCGGCATTCATCTGCCCATGGAGGGCTTCATGCGCTCGATCCTCATCGCTCTACCGCTGTTGCTGCTGGCCGGTTGTTCATCGTTTCGGGGCGACCCCGAGCACATCAAACCGGTACCGGAAGATCGCCTGCTGGCCTTTCAGGAGGCGCAGGCGAACAGTGCGCAGATCGTGGTCAATCGCGACTTCGGGGTGATGGGAGGCGGCTGCTTCGTGGCCATCGAGGTGGATCGCAAGGTCGCTGCACGCATCGGCGTCGGCGAGGTCGCGACCTTCCAGGTGCCGCCCGGCACGCGCGTGGTCGGCATCACCCCGGATCGTATGGACGACACTCTGTGCGGCATGGGCCGCCTGCTGCGGGAGGTGGCAGTGCCGGTGAAAAGTGGGGAGATCCAGCACCTGCGCATCGTCAGCCAGAACAAGGGTGGCTTCGATATCCGCCCGGACAAGCCCTGATTCGGTGAGAGCGGTTGCGGGTCGGTGACCCTGCGCAAATGCTTCACTGACGATCAACCTCATCGGCCAGCAGCGTTTCCAGCCAGTTCATGAAGGCGCGCACCCGTCGCGGCAGATGACGCCCGTGCGGGTGCAGCAGATGCACCGGCATGGGCGGCGCGACCCAATCGTCCAGCAAGCGACACAGACTCCCACTCTGCAAATGTGTGCGCATGCCGATCAGCGGCGCCTGGATGATGCCCAGACCGCCGATGCAGGCCCCGTGGTACGCGTCGATATTGTTCACCGTTATCCGGCCACTCATGGGCAATTGCTGCAGCTTGCCGTCACGTTGATATTCGAAACCGTCTGGGCGTGTGCCAAAGGCGGTCACGTAGTGGATCAGGCTGTGCCCGCTGAGGTCGTCCAGGTTTTCGGGCGTTCCATGCTCGGCCAGATAAGCCGGGCTGGCACAGTTGACCATGGACAGCTGGCCCAGTGGTCGCGCTACCAGGCTATCGTCGTCGATGGCGCCAATGCGCAGCACGCAATCGAAACCTTCGCGCAGTGGGTCTACGCGGCGGTCACTGCAGCCTAGTTCGATCTCCAATGCCGGATGTTGCGCGAGAAATTCATCCAGACGTGGCGCCACCAGACGCCTGGCTATTTCCGTTGGCATATCCACTCGCAGGCGCCCGCTCAGTGCGCCGGCATCCTGGCGGAACAGGTTCTCCAGCTCGTCCATCTGTGCCAGCACTTCACGGGCGCGTTCGTACAGCGCCTGGCCGTCCTGGGTCGGACGCACCCGTCGGGTGGTGCGGTGCAACAGACGGGCATCGACCAGGCGTTCCAGGTCACGCACCTGTTCAGACACCGTCGAGCGCGGCAAGCCCAGACTTTCGGCGGCCTGGGTAAAACTGCTCAGTTCGGTGACACGTTGAAAGGTACGCAGCAGCTCCAGCTTGTTCATGATGGCGGCCCAGATTGTTCGCTCGTGGCGATCAGTATTTCCGGTTTTTCTGGATTTATCAGTATTTGATCGATCAATAACCTGTGATTGAACTTCATCACCCATCACAGGAGATTCACCATGACTCGCAAAATCGCACTCATCACAGGCGCCAGCCGTGGCCTCGGCCGCAGTGCGGCTAAACATCTGGCTGCTCAAGGCGTGGATATCATAGGCACCTATCGCAGCCAGGCGGATGACGCGCAGCAGTTGGCCCACGAGATCGAAGCGCAGGGTGGCCGAGCGCTGATGCTGCAATTGGATGTCAGCGACAGCAGCAGCTTTGCCGCATTCGCCGAACGTGTGGCGGTTGGTTTGCGTGAGACCTTCGCGGCTGAGCGTTTCGATTTCCTGATCAATAACGCCGGTATCGGCATCCATGCCGCCTTCAGCGAAACCACTGAGCAGCAGTTCGACGAACTGATGAACATCCAGCTCAAGGGCCCATTCTTTCTCACCCAGCGCCTGCTGCCGCTGATGGTCGACGGCGGCCGGATCATCAATGTCTCTACCGGCTTGGCCCGTTTCAGCTTGCCGGGTTACAGCGCCTATGCGGCGATGAAAGGCGGCGTCGAAGTGTGGACGCGCTATCTGGCCAAGGAACTGGGTCCGCGCGGCATAAGCGTGAATGTACTGGCTCCCGGCGCCATCGAGACCGACTTCGGCCATGGCGTGGTCCGCGACAATGCTGAGGTCAATGCCTTTATCGCCGGCAATACGGCGCTGGGGCGAGTCGGCTTGCCCGATGATATCGGCGCAGCTTTCGCGCTGTTGCTGAGCGATGCTGGCCGCTGGATCAATGGCCAGCGTATCGAGGCGTCAGGCGGGATGTTCCTCTGAGAGCCTGAGCGGCAGTTCCCGACGACACCGGCTGTGGCGGTTAGAATCTCTGGGCCAGAAAAGGGAGATAAGCCGCAATGGGATTACCGATAGCGATAGTGGGAGCGGGTACAGCCGGCCTGGCCACTGCGATTTTCCTCGCCCGCCAGGGTTACTCGGTACGCGTGCTGGAGCGTGTCGAACAGCTGCAGCCGGTGGGCGCCGGCATCCTCTTGCAGCCTTCCGGTCTGGCTGTGCTGCAGCGTCTGGGCCTGCTGGCCGAGTGCACCGCGTTGGGTGCGCCGGTCAGCCGCCTGTACGGCACCAGCTGTCAGGGCCGGGTGATCCTCGACACCCGTTATCACGACTGGCAGCCGGGTAGTTTCGGCCTTGGCATTCACCGCGGCGTATTGATGACGGCATTGCTCAATGCCGCGCAGCGGGTGGGCGTGCAAGTGGAAACTGGTGTGAGCGTCAGCCGTTTCGAGCAGGCCAGCGGCCATGTTCGCCTGCTACAGGAGCAGGCGGATGGCCGTGAACAACCGCTGGGTGATTTCGCCGCGCTGATCCTGGCCGATGGCACACGTTCGACCCTGCGTGCGCAGATGCAGGTGCGGCAGTGGTCGCGCTCCTATCCCTGGGGTGCTCTATGGAGCATGTTGCCAACTTCGCCGGCGACCGAGTCCGGCGAGCTACGCCAGTGGTACCGCGGCTGCCGCGAGATGTTCGGGCTAATGCCGACCGGATGCACCCACCAAGCCCGGGAGAAATCGCTGACCAGCCTGTTCTGGAGCCTGCCATTGAACGAGCACGAGAGGTGGCGCAGCAGCGGGCTGGAGGCCTGGAAAACCCGCGTGCGCAACCTCGCTGGCGATGCTTCAGAGGCCTATCTGCAGCAGATCGATAATCCCGCGCAATTGACCCTGGCGGCCTATGCCGACGTGCGCATGCAACGCTGGAACGATGGTCGCGTGCTGGCCATCGGTGATTGCGCCCACGCCATGAGCCCGCAACTGGGGCAGGGCGCCAATATGGCGCTGGTCGATGCCGCTGCACTGGCCGATGCGCTCGGCAATGTCGGTGACCAGCACGCGCTCGACTGGAACGCCATTTTCACCCGCTACGGTGATGCTCGCCGTGACCACCTGCGTTACTACCGTCAGGCCAGCCGCTTGCTGACGCCGCTGTTTCAGTCCAACAGCAACACCCTGGCCGTGCTGCGCGATATCGCCCTGATGTTGGCTAGGCACAACAGCTTCGGCCGCCAGCATGCCGTCAGCACCCTGGTTGGTGCACGCGGCGGCTGGCTATGGTCGGGGGCGCAAAAGCGCGAGCTGCACGCTTGGAAGGGTGAGCGCGAGGTCTGGGAGTAGCCTATATGCCGCTATCGCTGGCAAAGCGCTGTTCCAGAGCGGCGACGACTTGATGTAGCGCATCGATCGGATCGACATCGTTTTGCGCGTAGATGCTGCATGAGGCCATATCGTCCGGGTAGCCGAACTCCGCATAGAGTTCCTGCAACCGTTCGATCTTGTCCTCGTCGGCAAGCGAGGAGTGTTGCAGGTCCGAGAGCATGGCTAGCCGCCATTTCTCCAGAGCATGCGACTGTTTTTCCTGAAGATCGATACCCTCTTTCTTGCACAGGGTTGCCAGCAAGGCGACTACTTCGTCATCACTCAGGGCGTCGCTGCCGGCCAGAACGGCAATATCACTGTCCTGCTGACCAGCAGACAGTAGCTTGAAGGCATACTCGGATACCGCGTCTTTGTTTATCCAGCCATTATTCAAGCCGATCGCCAGGGTCGGCCAGTCAACCAGGTTGCGCTTAGCAAGCTCGGGAAAATATTCGTTCATTACTACCCCTTAAGGTCTGGCAACTTGGTTGGGGAAGCCTGTCACTTTCCCGCCAGGAATGAAGCGTCGATGCGTAACTCGCTGGTGATGGATTTACTCATTGCTCTTCTGTATCTGCGAGGGACCATCTGGCTATGGTGACGAAGACTTCACCGCTATCGGTGTCGCAAATATAACGAGCTTCTCCGCATGAATTGCCATGTTTGGTAAGTAGATTACTGTTCCAGCATTGGGAAATTATTTGCGCTAGAGCGATAGCCTGCTCGGTTGTCAAGTTGTCAAACAGTCCTGTGATTTCCAGTAAATTCATCCAGTACTGAGTGCGATCCATATCTTGTGTTGTTTTTATGAGGTCTAGGTAACGATTCGCATCGAAAAGCTCGCCAATAAATGCCCGGTCGTCGACAATTTCTATTGCGGGAGACATTAGTTGTGCGTAGTGGAGGAGGAAATCGAAGTGCAGGGGAGTAGTGGCATATACAGCTTGCACGTAGTCGATGCCGGAAGTAGCTGGATCGTTGTTGGCTTTCTTGAAATCAGTAAAGCTGAATAGTTGATCATTATGCATGTGTGTTGTTCTCGCCTAAGATTTTCCTGACGCAGGCCGGCAACGGTACGCTGAATTAGCGGTGAAGAACGTGCGCAGGTATCATTGATCCGTGTTTATGACTATCAGGGGCTGGTCACTCCAGGCAACCTGGTTTTCAGCGAATAGGCTGTGGAGCGCTGCGACAAACCCCTGACTTAGTTCCCCTTGAGGAAGATCACGAATTCCAAACTTCTCGATAAGTCTATGGCATCTGTCTGTGGCACTGATATCCCATAGATACCAATGTGAGGTTTCCTCTATGTCCGAGCGGAAAGGGTCATGACGGGCAAGTGACTTTATGTAATCGAGTGCAATGGACTTCTGCGTCGAAAAGTCGTCAGCTTTCAAGGATGGAATATGGAGGCGGTTACTAGCGAAAAGGCGATAGAGCGTATCTACCGCCAACTGCCAATGCAGAGTGGTGTCCTTGCTGTTTGTCAGTCCACTGGTCATGGCATCCGCGCAATAGCTGTCGTAGCAGAACACACGTAGCCAATCTTGAATTGCTAGTGCGGGGAATTCATATACGCTCATTGACTGTTTCTGTTCTTTCAGGAGTTAAGGTTTTGCTGGTGCTCTGTTTTTTGTAATGATAATGCTGAAAGAATCAGATATCCGGATAGGTTTCCAGAAACCATTCGAGGGTGTCTTGGATTCGATGGCTGTCCTGTGAATTCAGATTCCTGATTGTCTCTTTCAACACCTTTGCCGCTTCGAGTATTTCAGGGTGATCCACCACAACGCCGGAGTCTTCGGTGATGCATTCGATCATGGCACTCAGTGTCGCTGTGTTCAGGGGCATGGGTGAGTTTTTTATTAGCTCAATGCCTTTATGGAGATTGACTGAGTAAAGCGTCCCGAAAGCCGATGCCTGGAAATATTCGTCACCCTTGTTGTCACGCAGAATGTCTACTGCCAAGTGCTCTGCGACGGCTTTGTTCAGGTGTTGCAGTTGGTGCAGTGCTTCTGCCGCTGTGTCGTAGTCACCGAGGTTGGCGACTTCCTCTAGTAGCTCCTCTTCTGTCCTGTTCATAATCAGAAATGGGGCGCCCTTTTGAGGTGAGTATTTGGTTTTTGAAGTTATTTGGGGGATGTAATTTATGTATTGGTTTTGTTGATGTCTGGGCGTTGTTTGGAGAGGCTTATGAAGTCTTGATTATTGTGTAGGCGGAAGATGAGTTCTTTGGTGAGGTCTCTGTATACATCTTTATCCGGCGTGTCAGTGGCTACGAATTGCACCTTGTTGATTTGGTAGTTTGATTGGAGTTGATGATTTATTTCTTTTAAGCCGGTGATGACTTGGGTGAGCACATCATCGCTTTTGATCGTATTTTCATGAGGTTCACTGGAAGCAAGGTCGCTGATTTCTATGGATTCACTATGTCCAAGCGATAGCCCAAGAAGGTTATGTTGAGGGCCGGTTATGCGGATGACTTTGTAATAGGGGGCATCGTAAAGGAATTGCATTTTTAATTTTCCAGTTTGGGTGCAGGGTAGCGACGCTCTGCTGCATTATGGGCATCAGTGTATCCGGAGTCATTTCTCCGCATGTACCATGCTTCTGCTGTCTCATGCCTTAATAGTTTCATGTCGTCAGGAGTGTGGGTTCCATTTTCCAGTCTCTTCCAAGCATTGGCGATGCCCATGTCGCTGTCGAATCTGGCGCGTTGAGCTGGAATTCCATATTCCACATAGCGATCAAGCAGGTGTTCCTCGTAAAACAAGTGATCCTTCACCTTTTGAACATTTTCTATCTTGATCCCGGTATTTTTTGATATGTCGGCAACATCGGTATTACTTGCCCGAATAGCTTCATAGGCTTCATCTGCTGTGCCGGAGAAATATCCTGAACCGGTCTGCCGTCTGCGCCCTTCCTCAGCAGGCGTTTGTACCGTTCCTGGTTTTACCTCCTTTGGGCGCGTCACTTCCACTGTCCGCGCCCCAGTCCCGCTCCCTCTCGCTCTGCCACCGCGCCTGATCCTTGCGCGTTTCAAGGCCGCGCTAAGGCGCTTCAGGGCGTTGCCCAGACGTGCAAGCTTGTCCAGATAGCTTACCGATGCCGCACCACGCGCGGCCAGGCCGATGCCGCCGGTGAAGACGATCAGCAGGGCTGCCAGTACGATTTCGAACAGTGCGCCGCCGCTGAACTCGGCCACTTCCTCGACGTTCTGCGCCTTGGCGTAGTCGACGGCGAAGCGGCCGAGCATGGCTTTGCTGGGGCCGTCTTCGTAGATGAAACAGGCCAGTTCGTAGGCTTCGGCCAGTTGCTCACGGGTGATGCTGCTCGGGTCGAAGCCCAGCGCCTCCACCAGCTCTCGATGCTGTTCAGCGCTGAACTGGCGATTGTATGCGGTCAGCCAGGTTTCTCCCTCGCTGGCGCGCGCCTGCCAGGCGCTGCGCAGGGCATTGGAGAAGGCGGTGAAAGGATTGACCAGGTCGGAGAATTCCTTGGCAGTCTTGAGCAGCCCCCAGGCACCGAGGAAGAAGCCATTGCCTACGGCCAGTTGTCGATGCAGGTAATTGGAGAAGGCACTGCGCTGGCCCTGAATGGCCTGCAACTGGGCTGCTTCTGCGCGTTCCGCGGCGAGAATTTCGTCCAGTACGGCCTGTAGCTCGGCGCGGGCATTGCTGATGTCGGTATCGACATCAGCGTCAGCGAGCAACTGCGCCTGGTACTCGCCGCTGGGAATGGTCTGAATCAGGCCACCACGAGAATCCAGGCTACCGCGTACAGCATTGCCGCTGGCGGGAGAGAGGCTGTAGGGCAGATTGGCGCCCAGGCATTCGCCGTTGTCCCAGACGAAACGTAGACCGACCAGGCAACTGGAGGTCTGAGTGCTGCCGCCTTCCAATGGTCTGGGAGCCTGGCGGTGGAAATCGCCGTTGTAGGGCGCCGGCGTCGGTGCGGGGCGTTCGTTGCGATTGTTGGGGACGTAGCCGCTCATCGTCGTGCATCCATGCTGCAGCCGGCGATATGCCGGCAGGGTCGATCATCAACACCGATGCTAACCAAGGACCTATGCGCAAAGTCTTGCGCAGTGGCGGGCCAGCTTTGCTTTTTGTGATCCATGCACGCAAAAAATGTCGTGGCGGTTCAGCCGTGCTGCAGCTCGAGCAGCGCCTTCTGGCTCAGGTCCAGCCACTCCTTGTGCAGAACTCGATAGTGCCGGGCAGAGCGGCGGGCGTGGGTCTGGATCTGTTGCAGCAGTTCGATGGCCTCGCGCTGACGTCCCAGTCGGCGCAGCAGCAGGGCATAGCGATAGTTCGCCTCGGGGCTGGCGCAGTAGCTGCCGAGGGCGCGGTATTCCTCTTCGGCCTTGAGGTCGTTGCCCTGGCCTTCCAGCGCGCGGGCATACAGCAGGTGGCCGTCGGAGGAACGGAAGTCGGGGTTGTGGGCGATCAGTTGATCGAGGCTCGCCTGACAGCCGGCGAAGTCGCCCAGGGCGAAACGTGCCCTGGCCAGGCCGAGGAGGATATCCGGGGCGTCGCTGTGGATGCCGCGCAGGGCTGTCTGATACTGCTGGGCCGCTTCTTCGGCCTGCCCCATGCGCAGCAGTTCATCGGCCAGGTTGACGCGGGTATCACGGGTGTCGCGAATCTCCAGTTCGTCGCGCAGGGCGCGCAGGTGGCGCTCGGGGTCGATGCTGTCGTGCAGGCGGTTGAGTGTCTGCCGGCCGCGTCGGCTGCCGAGCAGATCCGGCAGCATGATGCCGAGGAAGTAGATCAGGCAGCCGAGGCCGGGCAGGGCGATGATCAGGTACAGCCAGTAGCGTTCCTGGCCACTGCGCACCACATGGAGGCCGCAGGTGACTTGGCAGGCGATGACCAGCAGGGCGAGCAGAGGCATGAGGCGGTCCAGTCCTTTGGAGTGCGAGGGGAAGCTTATCAGAGCATGGATCGGCCCTGTTGTCAGGTGACGCATGCACGGCTGTGGCCTGCGTCACGTGGTAGGCTGCGCGGCCGATTCCATGTTCATAAGGATGCGTGCATGCCGTCGTCGCTGGAGATCTTCGCCAACCTTTTCTATCTGGTTTCGGTCGTGCTGGCGGCGCGCAATTCGGTGCATACCTGGGCCGTCGGCCTGGTCGGCTGCGTGCTGTTCGGCTGGCTGTTCTTCAGCGTGCAGCTGTATGCCGATGTCACCTTGCAGGCTTTCTTCATCGCCACCAGCCTGCTGGGATGGTGGAGCTGGATGCGCGGGCGCCAGGGCGAGGCGCTGCCGATCAGCCGTGCCAGCACGGCCGGACTGGGCCTGGCGCTGCTGCTCGCGGTGCTCGTGGCGGGCGCATACGGCGCCTTGCTGCACCATTTCACCGACGCCTACGCACCTTTCATCGATTCGCTGGTGCTGACTTTCAGCGTGCTGGCGCAATTGCTGCTGATGCGCCGCAAGCTGGAAACCTGGTACGGCTGGCTGCTGGTAAACACCCTCGCGATACCGTTGTTCGCCTCGCGCGAGTTGTATCTGACGGCGTTCATCTACCTGCTGTTCTGGTGCAATGCCTGGTACGGCCTGTATCGCTGGCGCCGTGAGCTGAACGCGCAGGCTGCCTGAAATGAGCACGCGATTCGCCTGCGGGCTGGTGGTCGGCAAGTTCGCGCCGTTGCACCTGGGGCATGAATGGCTGATTCGCCAGGCGCAACAGCTATGCGAACAGCTGGTGCTGCTCAGCTGGGCCCGCCCGGAGCTTGCCGGTTGCGAGCCTGAACGGCGTGCGAACTGGTTGCAGGCGCGGTTTCCCGAACTGCGCAGCTGGGTGGTGACGCCCGAGTGGGTTGCCCTGCAGCGCGCACTCGGCCTGGCGTTGCCAGAGCTTCCCCACGAATCAGAGTCCGATGCCGCGCAGCGCCAATTCGTCGCCGACTTCTGCCTGGCAGTGCTCGGCCACCCGGTCGACGCGGTCTTTACCAGCGAGGCCTACGGCGATGGCTTCGCCGCGCACCTGAGCGAATGTTTCGGCCGGCCGGTGCAGCATGTCGAGATCGACCGCGCGCGCATTCAGGTACCGGTGTCCGGTGCGCGTCTGCGTGCCGATATCCATGGCTTGCGCCACTACCTGGCGCCGCAGGTGTATGGCGATTTCGTCGAACGCATCGCCTTGCTCGGCGGCGAGTCCACCGGCAAGAGCAGCCTCGCCCTGGTGCTGGCCGAGGCGCTGGGCACGCGTCACGCCGCAGAATACGGCCGTGAACTGTGGGAAGAGCAGGGCGGTGTGCTCGCCTATGACGACCTGCTGCGCATCGGCCGCACCCAGGTCGACCGTGAGCAGAGCCTGGCCGGGCAGTGCCAGCGCTACCTGGTTTGCGACACCACGCCGCTGACCACGCTGTTCTATTGCCGCGAGCTGTTCGGGCGGATCGAGGCCGAGCTGGAGCAGTTGGCCGAGCGGCACTATCACCACCTGTTCCTGTGCGCCGATGACTTCCCCTTCGTGCAGGACGGCACCCGTCAGGACGAGACCTTTCGCCGCCGGCAGAACCAGTGGTACGCGCAGGAGCTGACGCGGCGCGGCTGGCCATTCACATGGCTGACCGGCTCTCTGCAACAGCGCATCGAGCAGGTGCTGCATCGCCTGAGCGGAACCTAGTCGGAGGCAGTTGGTGCGCACGGCGCACCCTGCGTTCGAACGAGCGAAGCACTTGCCGGGATAGCCGCGGGTGGTGTTGCGTAGGGTGCGCTGCGCGCACCGGCTTGTGGGACACGCCTGGAGTTCAGCCAGCCATAACTGCAATTAGCGGCGCGCAACGTCTGGTCGGCCTTGCGACACGCTACGAGACTTGTCGGCCATCCATGGCTGGGCGAGGATGCGAGTTTTCGACCGAATCGGGATCGTCATGCGTCGTCTGCCTTCGCTCACCGCCCTGCGCACTTTCGAAGTGGCCGCGCGGCATGCCCACTTCGGCCGCGCGGCCGCTGAGCTGTGCGTCACCGACAGCGCCGTCAGCCACCAGATTCGCCAGCTCGAAGAGCAACTCGGCAGCACGCTGTTCGAGCGCGACGGCCGTCAGGTACGCCCGACACCGCAGGCCAGGCGCCTGCTGCACAGCCTGCAGCAGGCCTTCGAGCTGATTGGCGAAGCCTGCGACGAGCTGCGTGATCCCGGTTCGCAGGCGCAACTGCGCGTCGCGGTTACCGCAGAGTTGGCGCAGAAATGGCTGGTCGGGCGCCTGGCCGACTTCGCCGAGCGCCACCCGCAGATCACCCTGCATCTGCATGAGCAACCGCTGGAGGCGACGCTGCCGGGCAGCGAGATCGATATCGCCATCACCTATGGCACCGGCCCGGACGATGCCAGCGCCTACTTCGTACGGCCGCTGCCGACCCTGCAGTTCTTTCCGGTGTGCAGCCCGGGTCTGTTCAACCAGTCGCCGCTCAAGCACCCGCGCGACCTCGCGCGTCATTGCCTGCTGCATGACGATCAGGACGGCAAGACCTGGACCGCCTGGCTGACCACTCATGCTGGCGATATCCAGCCGACTCGGCATCTGTACCTGGGCCATGCCGGCCTGACCATGGAGGCCGCTGCACGCGGCCAGGGCGTGGCCATCGGCGACAACCTGACCAGTGCCGAAGACCTGGCCAGTGGTCGCCTGGTGCGTCCCTTTGCGGCCCAGGTGCCGTCGCTCGGGCAGTACGCGCTGGTGTGCGAGCGCCTGCGTCTGGATAAGCCGGCAGTCGCTCATTTCATCGAATGGCTCACTGATCAGCTGGTCGATATGTGAATTGAATTCAAGGGTTCCGCGATTATCGTCATTGGTCGAGGCGGCACCGACGAGCGTACTGTCGGGCTACTTCCAGCCACTGACGAGGAGCCGCAAGATGGCCCGTACCCTGACTTCCCTGCCCAAGGCCGATGGCTTTCGTCTGCCCGGCGAATTCGAAACCAAGAGCCGCTGCTGGCTCGGCTGGCCCGAGCGCCCGGACGTGTGGCGCAACGGTGGCAAACCGGCACAGAAGGTCTGGGTCGAGATCGTTGCGGCCATCGCCAGTAGCGAACCGGTCACCGTTTGCGCCTCGGCGGCGCAGTACGCCAACGCTCGACGCCTGCTGCCGGCGCATGTGCGGGTGGTGGAAATGACCTGCAACGACACCTGGTTCCGCGATAGCGGCCCGGCCTTTCTGGTGCATGACGAGACCGCCGAAGTGCGCGGCGTGGACTTCGAGTTCAACGCCTATGGCGGGCTCGATGGCGGCCTTTACTACCCATGGGACAAGGACGATCAGATCGCGCAGAAGATTCTCGAGATCGAAGGCTTCGATCGCTATCGCGCGCCTTTCATTGCCGAAATGGGCGGTATCCAGAGCGATGGTCAGCGCACCCTGCTGACCACCGAGCAGTGCCTGCTCAACCGCAATCGCAACGCCCACCTGGGCAAGGACGAGATGACCCGCAGGCTGTCGGATTACCTCGGTGCCGAGCAGGTGATCTGGCTGCCGCGCGGCTGCAAGTTCGACGAAACCGACGGTCATATCGATGACCTGGCCTGCTTCGTCCGCCCCGGCGTGGTGGTGATGCAGTGGACCGATGATCGCACCGACCCGCAATGGGAAATCTACCAGGAGGCTTACGACATCCTGCGCAGCGTGCGCGATGCCCGTGGCCGTGCGCTGGAGGTGCACAAGCTGCCGCAGCCACGCGTACTGGAGTGGACGGCGCAAGAGGCCGAAGGTCTGGATCAGGACGATGCCACCCATACCCGCCAGGCCGGCACGCAGATCTGCGCTTCGTACATCAATTACTACGCCGGCAACTCGGCCATCGTCCTGCCGCTGTTCGGCGACGCCAACGACCGTGTGGCCCAGGCCACCCTGGCCGAGTTGTTCCCGCAGCATCGCATCCTCGGTATCGAGAACTCGCGGGAAATCCTCCTGGGTGGCGGTAACGTCGCCTGCATCACCATGCCGCAATACGCCGCGCCCCAGCGCGCCTAGGAGGCCCGGATGAAACTGCCCGCCAGTCTGCTGGCCGTGGCCCTTGCCGCCTGCGCACACGCGCAGGCCGGCGAGGCGCCGAAGCAGGTCAACCTGTATATCTGGAGCGAATACCTGGCCCCGGACACCCTGGCTTCGTTCGAAGAGAAGACCGGTATCCGCGTGGTGGTCGATCATTTCGACTCGCTGGAAACCGTGGAAACCAAACTGCTCACCGGCGGCAGTGGTTACGACCTGGTGCTGACCGCCGGCCAGCATCTGAGCCGGGCCATCGCCAGCGGTGCATTGCGCGAGCTGGACAAGACGCAGCTGCCGCATTTTGCCGGGCTCGATGACGAGTTCACCCAGCACATGGCCAAGTTCGACCCGGGCAATCGCTACGCCGGACTCTACGTCTGGGGCACCACCGGTTTTGGCTACCAGGCGCAGGCCATCGCTCAGCGCATGGCCGATGCCCCGACCGATAGCTGGGCGATGCTGATGGACCCGCAGGTGGTGGCGCGTTTTGCCGATTGCGGAGTGAGTTTGCTCAATGACCCCAACGAGGTGTTCGCCGCTGCGTTCCGCTACCTGGGGCTGGATATCAATCGGCAGAACCTCGATGACCTGAAACAGGCCGAGGCGCATCTGGCCAAGGTGCGACCGTTCATTCGCTACTTCGACAATGACCGCAACATCAGCGATCTGGCCAACGGCAACACCTGCCTGGCCATGGCCTGGAATGGCAACGTCGCCATCGCCGCGGCACAGGCCGAGCAGGCCAACAAGGACTTCCAGCTGAGCTACCGCATCCCGCGTGAAGGGGCTCTGTTGTGGTTCGATGCCATGGTCATTCCGCGTGATGCGCCGCACCCGGAAGCCGGGCTGGCGTTGATGGACCACCTGATGACGCCTGAGGTGATCGGCGCCATCAGCAACAGCATCTACTACGCCAATGCCGTACCGGCGGCCGACGCCTTCGTCGATCCGGCGATTCTCGCCGACCCCGGCACCTATCCGCCGGCCGAGCTGCGCGCCACGCTGTACACCAAGAATGACAACAGTCGTGAGTTCAACCGGGCCCTGACCCGTGCGTTCAGCCGGCTGAAGTCGGGTCGGTAGCTGTCAGCGATAGCGAGCGAGGATGGCCTCGAACTCGCCATCCTGTCTCATCTGCACCAGGGCACGCAGCAGTGCCTGGGTCGGTACATCCGGCTCGTCGCGGACGATGCAGGCGATCAGGTCGGCGCTGATTTCACCGAGCGCATGCAAGCGTTGGTCGGGCGGCAGGTCGCGATTGAACCAGGCCAACGCCAGCTGATTGCTGACGGCATAGCGGTAGCGGCCGGCCTCGAGTTTCTCCAGGGCCAGTTCCTGGGTGCGGGCGTCCTCGCGGTGTATTGCACCACTGGCCAGCAGCGGCTCCAGGTTTGGATAGCTGAAGCCCAGCACCGTACCCACGCGCTCATCTCGCAACTGTTCCAGTTTGAAGTCAGGGTCGGCGTTGCGCGCGACGATCAGGTCGCGCTGCACCATGAAGGGCAGGCTCCAGATGTACTGGTGATGGGATTCGACGAGCCAGTCAGGATTGACGTAGCAGCGCACGTCGATTCCTCCGCTGACCAGCAAACGTTGAACGCGCAGGCGTGGTAGCACCAGCATCTCTGCGCGGCGTCCGACCTTCTGTGCCAGGCGCATTTGCAGATCGTAGAGAATCCCACCTGTGGCCTGGCCATCGACGATCTTTATCATCGGCATGGCCCAGCTCTCGGTCACCGAGAAGCGCAGTGGGCGCTGCTCCTCGGCCGAGGCTGCGAGGCACAGCAGAAGCAGCAGAGCGGATAGCGAAAGGCGCATGCAGTTACCGGTTCAAGACGTTAAGCGAGGTCGCGCCGAGCTTGGCCGTAACAGACTGGACGATGGCCGCTCAGGCCGGCGCCGACTCGAAGCTGTCGGCGCGCGCCATGCGCCACATGCGTTCGTAGAACTCGCCTTCGATCTGGCCGCTGAGCAACTCGCCCGGCGCGAGGAACACATGCTGCTGCGAGAACAGTTTTATCTCGGTGGCGGACATACGTTGCACCAGATGTTTGGCATCGATCTGTGACGGGTGATCGAGGCCGGCGGCGGCGAGCATCTCGGCCAGTGCCTTGAGCGTGTTGCGGTGGAAGTTGAAGACGCGCTGGGCTTTGTCCTCGACCACTAGTGCGCGCTGACGCAACGGGTCTTGCGTGGCCACGCCGGTAGGGCACTTGTTGGTGTGGCAGCTTTGGCTCTGGATGCAGCCAATGGCGAACATGAAACCGCGCGCCGAGTTGGCCCAATCCGCGCCGATGGCCAGCACGCGGGCAATGTCGAAGGCGCTGACGATCTTGCCACTGGCGCCGAGCTTGATCTTGTCGCGCAGGTTGCTGCCGACCAGAGTGTTGTGCACGAACAGCAGCCCCTCGCGCAGCGGTACGCCAAGGTGATCGGTGAACTCCAGCGGCGCCGCGCCGGTGCCGCCTTCCTTGCCGTCGACGACGATGAAGTCCGGCAGGATGCCGGTCTCCAGCATGGCCTTGACGATACCCATGAACTCCCAGGGATGGCCCAGGCAGAACTTGAAGCCGACCGGCTTGCCGCCGGACAGCTCGCGCAGCTGAGCGATGAACTGCAGCAGCTCGACCGGAGTGGAAAAGGCGCTGTGGCGCGACGGCGAAACGCAATCCTCGCCCATGGAAATGCCGCGGGTGTTGGCGATCTCTTCGGTGATCTTGTGCTTGGGCAGGATGCCGCCGTGGCCCGGCTTGGCACCCTGGCTGATAAACTTATGTGCTATAAGAGTGTTGATCTAGGAGCAGCACATGGGCCGCAAACGTACCAAGCACGATGTCCAGGGAGCCATCAACGATGAGTTGATCATCCACCCCCTGGATCTGAAAGAGAACGATGGCCTCTATCCGTTTTCCACGACATGGTCATGGTGGCCCAACAAAGGTAAGCACAGTAAGAGACTAGCCTCTCTCACCATCGATGCTATGAGCGCTACTCCGCATGAGCTGGGTTCGACTGGGCATCCACACCGGCTTTTCTATTCAGAGTTCAAGGATGAGTACCCTTGGGCCGTAAAAGCTCTTGGCCGTGGCTTGAAAACAATCTGTCTTGAAAATCGCAATTCGGAACATGAAGGGTCTTACCAGCGAAACGCAGTTGGAATGTTCTTAGATTTCTGCCGCAGGAAGAATATTGCTCTCAGAAGTTATGAAGATATTAACTTTCAGCTAATTTGTGAGTGGAGGGCAGACCTGCGTTTGATTGAAATGGATAGTCGGTACAAAGCTAGTATGTTTCGGCGTTTTTGCTCAGTAATTAATCGCATCATGGCTACTGATTTGATGCCTAGTACCTTTGCAATGCCAGTATACAGCTCGGATGCTCCTACGCCGCTTGCATCCTACAGTGATGCAGTTATGTTCCAGCTGATAAGCGCTGTCACAAGTGATATCGAGTCAGTGATGAGCAATGCAGGCGAATTTTCTGAGATTCGGGAGAGCCAAGAGCGCCATACAATCGAGAAACTACACGACGAGTATTCTGCTCGGGTAGTTAACGCTTATTGTGAGAAGTTGTCGTTTAGAAACAGTGAAGTGAGGTCTCAGTCTTTTGATAACGTTAAGGAAGAGCTAGAGGTTCAAGGAAGTGAGTGTGGGGCGACAGAATCGTCAATTTTCGAATCCTCCTTCTCTAGCGCTTTTCAGAAACCGGGTTCTGTTGTCGGTCACTTGAATCGGCTTGCAGAAAGGGAGGTTCCTTGTAAAAAATCGTTATTTCCATTTCTTCTTTTCTTTCTAATATTCGCGGGGAAGAATCTAGAGGTTGTTTTAGGTTGGCGGCGAATTTATAACTTCAAAGGGTTTAGTGCTTCCCCTTTAGAGTGCAAGGATCCTCTTGATCCTGGAAAATGTAGGGTGCGTGGTTACAAGAGTCGTGGTAAGGGGCGCTCAATTGTTGAGGCCGATGACACCTATGTAACAATCTCTAATGAAGGCGTCTATCCTGTACTTGAGTTTCTACTGTGGTATACGGAGCCTCTTTCCAGGCGAGTTGATCCGATGTATGCAGACTCCATGTGGCTATATTATGGGAGGAATAAAGTACTTAGTTACGGTGATGGTCTTATGTTCTCAACTGATGCCAGGAAATTCTTGCTGCGTCATGAAGTTTGGGACTTAAGTACTGACGCAAACGGTAATCTTACGAAAGAGCGAATTCTTACCCTCGACTCGCGTCGATTTCGAAAAGTCTATGCCTCAAAAGAATTGCTGAAGGCAGTTGGCGAGGCCAAGAATCATCAAGAGCTTCATGAGGCTCTGGCAAATGCTCTGAACCATAAGAGTTTTGATGTCACGTTGGGAAGCTACCTGTCACTGGGGCAAGCTAGGACGATTACGGATATCGCGACCTTCACGCTCCAGCAAAAGTACCTTGATGAGGCGCGTAAATTTCGCGGCGTGATGGTTAACAAAGACGAGAAAACAACTCATCTTGGCTTGCCTGGCTTCTTTGCCGGGTGTGCTGATCCTGAAGAGCCGGACTACGAAGGCGCGATAGCTGACTCAGGATCCAAGTGCCAGGAGTATGACATGTGCCTAGGATGTCAGCAGAGCCGAGTCTTTGAACAGCATCTTCCAAGAATTGCTACCAGAGTCATTCAATATGAGGCGCTACGTGAAACTATGGGCCATGAGCAATGGGAAATTGAGTATGGCCGTAGACACGCCAGGGCGCTTCACCTTCTAGCAAGCTGGTCAGACCAAGCAGTGGTCGCCGAGGCTTGGGAATCAGCTAAAAGTGGCGCAGTTTCTTTGCCAGCTATTATCGTTCGAGGTTAGTTCTATGAGGGCTCAACCAACCGTTAAATCTCATATCACCGACTTAATGGATTTCGATCTTGTCGGCATGTGGGCCTTTTTGGACTCTGAGTTGGCTGATTTGAAAAACATAAAAGTCAGTCAGCTTAGCTATTTTTGGCAAAACACTTGGGATTTTCGCAAGGAAGGGCTTGGCTATATAATTAACTTCGAGTCAATCCTCGGAACCGGGGAGCGGACGCACTTCCCACTGTTGATGCTTCTGAAACTGATGGCTTTCTGTCTCTTGGGGCGCTATGCAATAACGGAGCGAAGCCCTCGTACTATTTACAACATTCTAACTTCCGCCAAAGGGTTGGTAGAGTGGCTTGTTGAAAAAAATTGTTTGGTTGCTCAGGATGCTTGGGGATATTTCAGGCTGCCTGGAGAAATTAAGCGCGAAGAATTCTATGAATTCTTAAGGGGTGTTAATCAATCCAAACAGCATAATAATACAAAATGGGATAGGGTTCGATTGCTCTCCGAATGGTGGAATCTTTCGCAGGACGAAGGAATGCTGCCCTCGTTTTTGAGGCTTGAGAGCGATCCGTTTGACGGCAAGCGGTTAATGGATTTTAAGGACTTCGAGGTTAATGAAGAATATTCCGAGCCAGAGGAAGTAACAGGGTGGGAAGCGATCCCACTTGAATATGCATTTCCACTAGCTAGCGCAGCCCTAGAATACATTGAGAAGTATTCAGAACCCTTAATTAGATTTCATCAGGTTGTTTATGAGCGCATTGTCAAAGATAAGGGTGGGAGCATTGTTTCGCGTGGAGGAGTAGAAAGAGTCTGCGCCGAGCTTGGTATTGATGTCGAAATGTTAGGGCAAGGACTGCCATTTGACATGATATTCACTCGGTACGCCTCCCCATCTGCTCCAAATAAGTTTACCTACAGGCTTGAGCGCAAAGAGGCCGAGCGATGCTTATCGCATATCAAGAGGGCTGCGATCACCATCATTGCTTTCACGACAGGGCTAAGAAGCTGGGAGATGCGGGACTTGCGAGTCGGATGCTGCGTGCCAGATCTGACAATGGGCATTGAAGGCTTTTACCGAATGACAGTTACTGTGCGCAAAACCAGCGCGGAGTACCAACAGGGGCAGGTCATCTCAATTCCTGTGCCAGAAGCGACGTACCAAGCTGTGAGGGTGTTGGAGAAGCTCGGCACGCTAAAGCGCCGAGAGGATTACCTCTTAGCACCGCTACAGTCGAACGAGAAAAGCGATCATGTCATGGGGCAACTGACCGGAACCAGTTTGGTCAATTACATAAAGGCCTTCGCCCGTGATGTTGGAGTGAAATATGAGCCGCACCCCCACCAATTCAGAAAGACAATCGCGGGTTGGTTTGTAATGAATAGTCCGGTTCTGGGGCCGCTGCTGGTCATGCGACTTTTCTCGCATCGCTCGATGAGTATGACGGAGATGTACTTAAGGAATAATCCGCTAATTGTCGAGGCTCGCCAAGAAATCTTGGTTGAGCAGAGTCTTAAAATTGTCAGCACAATCGGAAAGTCGGCTCAGGATGGAAAACTGGCAGGCCCAGCGGGTGAGCGCATAAAGGCTGGGATCAAGCAAGATCCTCTGTTTGAGGGCATTACCGGCGACAGCCTCGGCACCACGATGGAAGAGTATTTGCGCGAGCGGGCACGGCATGGGTCGATGCATTTCGTGTTAACACCATTGGCGATCTGCGCCTTTGATCCCAACGACGAGGATAAAAAGCCCTGCGTCGAATTGATCCCCGCAGTCCAGTTAGAGGCGGTAGCAGATCAGCACCATGCGGGAGGCTTGCCCTTTGTCAGCAAATGCGTGGGAGCGAAATGTGATCACTGCCTGATCACTCAATGCGAATCCAAAGCTTTAGAGCTATCGATGGCGTTTTATAAGTCCCTCATTGATGGGGCAATCGATGAAGATTACGCTAATAATCTGCATATCATGGCATCTGCGCGTGAGTTCGTTGAATTGTACACGCCAATTATTGAGTCGCTGAAGTAATGACTAACAAAGATCGGTTGGTTAAAGCGCGTGCCGCCTTTGAGAAGCTGAAGGCTGAGTATTATTCGACGGGTGTAAAACTAAGTATTTCGTTAGTTGCGAAAATAGCAAATGTTGACAGGAAGTATCTGTATGGGAATGTTAATACGCCTGATAAAGAGCTAGTGCGATGCTGGGTAGAACTGGGTGAGGAGATCAATTCGTTTCGTAAGGCGCACAAAAGCCCAGTTCAGGAAGTAGGTGAGTTGCCTGCCGTAAATAAATTACAGAATGCGCTGATTGACAACTATAAACTTTTGGAGAATGTGCGTGATCTTGAGGCAATCAGAGATCGTCTCCAGAAACTATTGTCTACTAGTCAGCGAAAGCTTAAGGAGTTGGAAGTTGTAACGCGCCGGCACGAACTTAGCGCCTTGCAGCATCAAAGCGCGAGCCCTGTAGTAGCTAACCTACAAATCCGGCCCCACTTGATTAGCCCCGATGCTGAGCGACGCGGTAGCGATCAACTGGCGTTAAAGAAGGCCTGGGTGCTGGCCTTAAATCAGCTGCGTATCGCTTTAGCTCGGCCAGTGGAAAAAAAACTGTTCATTACCGTGGGTGCACCAGGAAGTGGAAAGTCTACGTGGTGCAGGAGCTTCTCGGGCGATAAAGGGGTTTCCATTTTGTTTGATGCTTGCAATCTCACACAAAGCGACAGGTATGAGCTATTGGACATTGCTCGCCAGTATGAAAATACGAAAGTCATTGCAGTGGTCTTTTATGCTGACTTAAGAACGCTAGAAGCCCGGAATATGATACGTGAGGACTCAAAGAAGGTGCCTGTATCCAAGCTGCGCACGATGTACAATAATATTGAGTACCCATCGCTTGTGGATGGTGTCGAATTTTTCGATGAAATTATCATGCTACGTGGATAAGAGGCTCCGGTGTATATTGAGTTTGCAATCCATGAAGATGGAACGCCAATCCCGCATATAAACGGGGTCTTGCACTTACCTCTTGCTCATTATCTGCTCTACCTGCGCAAAACGCCTATGAAGCGGGGAGGGCGGCGTGAGGCAGCTACGATAATGAATAATTACAAGCATTTAAAAATGTGGTTTGACTGCTGCGCTGATTTAGGGATTGGGTTTGATGAGGCTACATACGAAGTACATATGCAGTCTTTCAAAAAGACTTTGAGGGATAGTGGAGTTCTACCGCAATCCATAAATTCATATTATAGGTCATGGCGAGCATTTTATGAGTGGTGCGAGGAAGCCAAGATTGTTTGCATGATTGAATTTCCACCAAAGGCTGGGGTTAATAATGGATTTCAGTCGAGTAAGTCAATCATCGCGCTTCCTAAGCACAAGAAACGTCCGGCTAAATCGGATCCAGGGCTTGAGGCAGAAGTTCACATTTTGGACTACAAGGATGTAGTGCTGAGTAATGATGAGTACGCACAGCTATCTTCGGCTTTAGCCGCCATTGATCCTGTCTATGATCATATTGGCTACATGATGGTGACCACAGGTCTGCGAATCGGTGGCATTGTGCAGCTGCCGCTCGGCGCCGATTCCAGAAATCCTGGCTGGCTTCGCTATCCCGAGTTGGAAGCGAAGGATTTACCATTTCAGAAGTTGACTTATCTTCCCAAGGGTAAGAAGCGACTGTTGAGGTGTTTAGTCCTCACAGACGCCTTAAAGCGTCTGCACTACGAATATATTTTGAAGCATCGTAAGGTGCGCGCGAAATTATTTTCCAATCGATTTCCCGGTGAAAGTTCACCTTTGTGGTTAACAGCCAACGGTAAGCGCGTTGAGTTTAACGATATCTGGAATGCGTTCAGGAGTGCATCTGCTCAACTCGGTCGAAGGGTGACGCCCCATCACTTGCGACATACTTATGCAACCTTCGTTGTCTACCATTACTTCAAGGCCCATGGGCTCAAGCCCAATCTTGCGTATGCCCATGACATTCACGAAGCATTGAGAATTCAACTGGGTCACTCAGATCTTGAGGTTACCAAGCGATATATTCGTACTGTCATTCGTACTGAGACGGATGCTTGGCTTCCGGTGCTTACGCCGCACGTTAATCAGGTAGTGCTCGAAAATATGCCTGCACATGTCCTGGCATCGGTTGTGAGGTTTTTTGAACCTACTCCAGATCAGAACGAGGAGTGATCGGTTTTCTAAGGCAACCGCGTTCAGGCCCCTCAACTGTCATGGGGGCCTAGAGAGTGTTATGTGGAGAGTTGAACCAACTCTTTTGATGTTACGTATGGGTGAGCTTCCCCAGCTTCTGGGGCAGATTCATGGCTCGAAACATTGGATAGGTTCTGGAATTACTCGTCCTTGACCCAATATCGCTGCACCGTTCGAAGCCCCGCGCCGAGCTTCCGGGCGATCTCTTCTTTGCTCAGTCCCTCTGCCTGCAAGGCAATGACAGCTGCATGAGTGCTATCCGCCTTCTGCCCTCTAACCCCGCGAACCGCGTCATCCGCCGCTACCGGCTCAAGCCGCCCAGCGCTTAGCAACGCCCCAAGCCGTTTGTTGCTCAGTGCTATCTGCTCTTCAAGGCTATGGCCAGATTGGCGGGCTTCGACAATTAAAAGCAGATCCGCGAGGGCTAAACCCATCAGCTCACAGAGTGCGGCAAGCGTATCGATACGCGGGAGGGTCTGGCCGTTCTCAATTCTGCTCAGGTTTGCTTTGTGGATTCGCTCTGCACACTCAGTGCGTGATAGCCCCGCCTGAAGCCTCACATCCCGAAGCACTTGCCCTAGTACCTTTTCGAACACCATTTTCATTGCGCCAAAAATTCAGCATCAGAGCAGCTTTGACGCGCCACATAGTTAGCTAGTAAGCTAACGTAATGGCGCGCAATCATAACAGCAAAGCCTGTCAATACATGCCAATTGAAATTTTTGACGCAAAGTGAGCAGGCGAGATGGCCGCCAGCGAAACGCCAAGGCCAAGCCGACCGAGCCCGAAAATGCATTGCCCAGCTTCTGCTCCTAGCACCAAGGATTACGACTTGCCTGCTGGACGACTTAGCAACCGAACAGATATTCGAAGTGGAGGAAACGATGGCTGCTCAAGCAGGACACACAGACTTTGAGTTCAAATCTGAAAGCCCAGGCCTGTGGTGCCTAAACAAGCTGGGCCGTGAACTCTTTATGAACATTTCGCTTGCGCACACAGACACCGACAACGTCGTCAAAATAATCGCAAGCAACGACCCTGAGATTATCAAACGGACACTGGGCGCCCCTGGTGACGGGCTATACGTCCGTAGCTTCCAAGCGGTTTTCAGCTGCAACTTTCCTGACAACCAGGGAATTGGAGTGGCTGATGTCCTCAAGTTCAAAGAGGAACGAACCAAGCGCGGGGAGGTTATACACCTCGTCCTCACTAAATTTGGCTGCCACCAGTTCGGAGGCCCGGTCAAATTGATGGCCAGCCAAGTGCAGATGGGGTCAGAGGTCGTGCTCTACACCGCTACGTCGCCTGTACGGCGCTACTACGGGGGGTGAGCAGTGGCTGAGTTACAGGAGTTAACCGACCTGCTCTGTAGCACGGGGATGCCCATGCCTGGATCCATGGTTGATCAGGCGGAAGCTGTCAGGATTGTCCGAGAGCGCTATCCGTACTCTGAATACTGCATCATCTCTAACTGGCTTTGGGTCGATCTAGATGTAACGCCCGAGCAGCTAGACGCGCTAACCAAAACTCAGCGACAGCCAGTAGTCGTATACGCACATAACGTGATTTTCGACAGCTGCCGCAGGTGGGATGTCGGTGACTTCGTGCGTACTTCCCCCCTGCATGCTTTCCACGAAGGTTTTATCTTTCAGACCTTGAACAGCATCTACATCTTGCTGGGAGATGGGGTGCGCAAGCGAGCGACTCTTGAAACCGTGGCCAATCTTTTTTGACCACAAACGGCAGCTCGAAGCCATCAAGCACTAACGTAGAAAGCAGGGTGGACACGATGGATGAACCACACCAAGAAGCTCACAGAATGCGCTGCACCGTCTGCGGAGATCCCTGCGATGCAAAGCATTGCGGCACGCTTAAGGGCAGCTTGCCAGGCGGCCACGAGGGGCAGAGCGACCATTACCTGGTTCACCTCTGCCAAGGCTGCTTCCTGGGTGCCTTGAGCTTCTTGCGGCAGGAGCGCCGGATCATGAATCTCTTCTACAACGAGCCCGGTGCCGATGACGAGTTTGGCCTAGTTACAGAGTCCCAAGATCAGCCGAGGCCATGATGCGCCAGTCTATCCGCGACGAAGTGATGCAGCTGACTTCTCGGCTAGAACAGAGATGTCATCCGCGCGTGGCAGAGCAGCACAAGGCGCAGCTCGCCCGCTTCGCCCGCCTTGATACTGCATGCGACGCTTTCAATGCGTTCCTTGGCTGCCGGCCAGCTGAAGATGCAGATGTCTTCGAGATGCTCTCTATGCGTCGCAGACAGATCGCTGACGTGCTTGCTCACGCTAATCTCGACGCCTATGAACAGGAGCTGGCTCCTGGGCTGTACCTAGCAATTCCGTTCTTCAACTGGTGTTCCGACAAGAAGCCGATTTGGCTAGTAAATCGAACCGATGCTTTGTGCACGTAAATCAGTCGATCCAACTATGCGTTCGCGAGCGCCGATGAGGGTGTCGACGAGTACCGCACCGCCGGCAGTGCTTTCTCTGATGGCATCGCTGCCGGCGCAGTAATTCAACCCGGCGAAAAGCTACGAATTGACGAGTACTCGATGCGCGTTGATGGCGACTTCATTAACGTCCGGAGAGTAATTCTGATCGTCGACGGAGAGCGTGCTGAGTACTTCGTCAGTATCTCGAAGTTGGCCGGCTATCTGACGTGCGAGCACCTTCATGGCTTCCACGCGTTGACGCGTGTCCAGCGCCAGTAACTCCTAGAGCTCAACTGCGAGAGGGCGCCGTACTTCCAGCCCCGTCGCCTCGTCTCCCTGCGATGGTCGAGACCTAGCATCTAACAATGCTGGCAGGGTGCCACGGTGCGTCTATGATCTTTTAACGAGCGCTTGGCATCCTTCCTGCTCCGTGCTCGCCATTAGATATAAAGCCGTAAAACTGCCATTCATTCGGTACGGGACTATCTGTTCGCGGAACAGGGAGAGGGAGCATGAAATTTATTAAGATTACATTATTTATTTTCGTTCTTGGTTTGCTCGGCGGATGCCCTGGATTTCCCCCTAAGCCGGGGCCGGTAGATGGGAACAAAGAGGAAATCGGGCTTAATGTTTATGAATTAAAGGATGAAATTAAGACGTATAGTTCTATTCCAGAAAAGAATAAGCTCTACGGCCAGTTGTATGTTAATGTTGAATTGAAGGAGGCGGCGATTAAAGGGCCGGAGGAACGCAATATTTCAGATTACTTCTTCTCCGTGTATGGGAGTGAAGTTAGACAGGTTGGTATAGTGGTTATTCCGATAGTAAATGACGTGCGGCTTCCTGAAGTCGCTTTGTTTGTGTACAAGTATGACAGTAACAAGAAAGAGTGGGCGAGCAGCATCACTCGTAGGTACGGATCGCCGGTTATGATGCTTGGAGATAATGGTCGTATTGCCTTCGATTTTAAGTACGTAACTTCAGATAGCCTTTCTGTGGATATCAAAGCAGTTATAGGGGATATAGTTAAAGCTGCGGGAGTTTTGGAACCTGGTTCCTGGATTATCTCTGCTGCTTCGAAGCCTATTGTTGGGGCTGCTGCTGATAGTGCAAGCAAGATGATATCCAGCGTATTGAGTGTTGGTCAGGTTGCTATCGTAAGTGATCAACTGGAGCCTGTAGGTGATGGTGTATGGCGCAGAGCATATATGGCGACGGCGGGTGGGGCCAAGGACTTAGCAAAAATAACGTTTACTGCCAAAATGACTACAAGTATTGTCTCTGGTCAACCTGTATTTATTGAGGAGGATTCTCCAGATATCGGGTCAAGAGTGCCTAAGCTAGATGCCAATGTTAACCCTTTGAATAAAATCAGAATTGCCGGTGGTAATAGTAAAACCCTAGGAGATGTGCTGAAGGAAAATTCAAAGATTGCATTGGTGGGCGTTACTAATCCCGTCCTGTTTAAGAATAAGTGCAGGGAGATATTGGCGGATTTGGAGGGCGACTATGGGCTTACTGTTTTTGATAGTCTCAACTCCATGCGTCACCTGCTGAGGGACACGGATTTCTACGTCAAAGAATCACTTTTCAATAGTGATTGTTTGGTTGGGGATGAGAAAGCGCTGCTTGCAGAGATGAAGGTTCCTGTTGTGTACACTGGGCCTGTAGCTAGTCCAGTTACTTCTCTTAATGACGATTCATTGAAGAAACTGTCCGGTTATATGAAGGCTTCTCCAGATAATAGAGGCGATGAGGTAGATGTGCTGAATATGTTTTCTAGTAGCGAAAGCATTATGGTTACCTCCGTTCCAGGAAAGCTCAAAGCCTTCCCTAGTGCAAAGAGCTACATCCAAAGGCAGGATTTGCTGAAAAGCCTTGGGGATATTGGTGTGGCAAAGATTTGGTGGCAAAAGCCCACCGATGAAAATGGATCGCCCATATCTGGAATGATCATGTATTTCAGGCCGTTAGATAAGAAAGAGCTTTTCGCCTTGGATCTCAATCAGGCTGGAGGCACTGGGGCAGTTAACAACATCGTAATCAGAGTGGTTTCGGACTCTGAGTTGTCTCCAAGTCTTAAAGAGAAGCTTTTGGCTCCTGCTGACCCTCTAGTGCACGGGGCTTCTGGAGATATAATGCTTTCAAAGGCCCAATAGCAAACCTGCCTTGCGAGATCGGCCAGAAGCTCGTTGAGAAGAGCGATTTCTTAACTGGTCGATCTCAAGGGGTAATGAGATTGCAGCCTCTAGGCTTTTAAAGCTCCGTTGACTTCTACAGCCCCTGTATCGACATCGGTCGCAGCTGGTCGCTTATGCCCTGGGATCAGCACCAATTGCTTCAGGTCGCTGATCTCTAGGTTGATGCTTGTCCCTTTAGGTGCAAGGGAAAGCTCTCCCAAGGCGAACACTCGGAAATAGTCGGCATCCGGCTGGCGCAGAATACCGTCGAGGTATCGCCGAAATCGGTACTCGCTCATTTGCTCTTTCGAGACGTAGAGAAACACTGGCTTTTTATCAACCCAGTCAAAGAATCTGAGCTTGAACCCTAAGTCTTGATCATTGCCTGCGCCATAGCGCCTGACCAGACTGGCACCTCCATGGATGACGCGAGATGAGCCCCCTACCTTGGCGTAGGCGATGCTCTTGAAGTACCAAGACAACGGAATCTCTCCCTCGCCTACGATCTTCAGTTTCATTGCCTTGAACTCCTCCTCAGAGAGTTCCAGCCTAGCTTGTCGATAGCACTCGACCAGACGCTCAAGACTGCTGGTTTTGTGGCTTCTCGACACCTTTTTTCCTCGGCCTATCCCTTCGCCTCGACTGCCTCCTGGTACATCGCTGCCACCATTAGTCTCTCCTGGTGAACCTCCTCCCTTTTCCTGTTCGGCGGTCGGGTCAAAGACATCGATGTAGTCGTGCAGTTTGCGTCGAGCTTTGCGAAGGAACGCCTCTCCATCTGTTTCACCTGGGAGCTTGCCGTCGACCTCCTCAGCATCCTCATCGATCATCCACTCGCAGTCTGGAGCGTGATCGTACTTCGGGTTCTCCCGAAAGTGGGCTATTCGATAGGTATCGTTCGGTCGCTTGTCGTAGTTGACAGCGGTGACCTCGGCTTTTATTGCGAGGTCACGGCACCTCTCGTTTGAGCACAAGAACCTGAAGCGGCTGCGAGGTTCTGGAAGGGAGAAGAAGGCTCGCCGGGCTTCGGCGATGGAGAGGACTTCGCCGAGCTGGACGCAATAGGCGCGAGTGATGGGCGTTCTAGTCGACATCTGATGTAGTCCCTGATCTAGACCGTATTGGATTAAGCCATTTGAAACGGTATCACTTGTCGTAGCCGAAGCTTTCTCTATGAGTAGCGAGGTAGGGCAGATGCTTCGGGTGAATCTTGCGCAGCTTCATCGTCGCTGATAGCCCGAAATCAGGCGCTAGCCTCTTCGCAGTTGGCGACAGGAGAATCGAGCCCTCATCACTGAACGAGATCAAACCTTGATCGAACAACCGATCATAGTGAGGCGCAAGCAGCAGGCCATTAAACGGATCAAGCTTCACGTCGGCGTCTGATTTGCTCCAGGGCACGATGTGCGAGGCGATTAACAGCGTGGGTACATCCACTCCGGAGAGTGCGCATGCATCACCCCAAAACGCCATCACCTGCTTTCTGAATTTTTGCTGGCCAACGCGAGCCATGATGGTCGTGGCGCGGGAGGTTATGAGAGTGGAGGTGTCCTGCTTGCTGTCTTGACCATCTTCGTATTCCTCCGCATCTAGCACGGTAACAACGAAGCTGGACTCCGGGTTTTCCAGCACGATGGGGCGGATCATTTCGACCAAGGCTTGAGGAAATTGGATCTCTCGCCCGCTGGTGATCTGGAAGTAATCGACTACATCCAGGTCGAAGCGCGGGTCGAATGAAATCTGGAGAAGACGACGGGTGCCGTCTACGAATTGACAGTGCTCCCGAACAACAGGGTGCGATCCCCATAGAACATGCTCTTTCTTCCTGTCACGGAATGGCTGTTCCCAAGATGTTTCCGATAGCTGAATGAGCTTGGCCATGTCGATTCCTTTTCGGTGGCTATGGAAGCGTCAGGCTATCGAGCTAGCCACCGCTCACAGCCGGACGCTGTTCGTCACGTATCTGATCCCAGAGACGCCGGAAGTCCTCTACCTGCGCTCGCCGTGTGCGGAGTTGATTAACATTGGCCGAAGGGGGCTGGGAAGCGAGCGACTTGAACTAATTGTGTCTCGACCCGTACCGCTATCTGATTTTTTGCCACGAACCATCAACGTGTTGAAGTACTTGTGTAAATTTTGAGGTGTCAATTGGGCCGATGTGTGCAACCTCTATTATTGGCATTATGTTATGACCATATGCATTATTTCGCTTCCATTGAGATACTAGGTCGATCCCTTCAATTAACGATTTTCGAACTAGATCTCGATTGATTTCGATCCAAATTTTATTACCGCCACCATTGTTAATAGGAACAAAGGTAAACCAGCTCGCTACATATTTCTCGCTGTAGGCGTCCGGGTTAAAGTCTGAGAAATCAAAGAGGCTAACTCCTCCTAAGGTGCGAACATACGGATAGTGCTTTGGCCCTTGCGCGGTACAATATCTGGAAGCATCCGGAATGTCTGGCTCTGGAAGAATGGCACCAGTTTCAATAATCAACTCGTAGCGTGCGGGCGTAGTAGAGTGCCAGAGTCGATTCAAGAGAATTTGCGGAAACGATGCCATGAAAAATGCCTAACGATTGAGCTGGCGGCAGACAAAAGTGCAGCTTTTGACTGTCCAGCAAACGAAGTGAGCGACCGTGGATCGCATTGTAAGGTTAGTACCTTGCTCTGTTGTGTGTTTCAATTCTTTCTGCGTACTCTCCGAGTTCCATGCGATTTTGCACAGTAAGGCTGTTTAAGTAAGTTTGATGAATATGCACTCTGTTGCCACCGCTTGTACTGTCGGGATACAAGGTTTGGCGAGTAATTTCGTGCACCTCATCCCTGAAGTGCTCGTGAAGACGAGCCACGCCGCTGTTTACTAGATTTGCAACCCCAGCTCCAAACTTTAAAGCTTCTTCTTTCTCAGGAATGTAGCCCTTGTGAATTGCTTTGTTCCTAAGCTCAATCAGGGGGTTGTCAATCAGAGTAGGAGGCTGGTTGTAAACTAAAAAATGAGCGAAAATGTAGCCGCCAAGTTGCCGTTCGGACTGAGAGCTAACCTGTTTCCATATCTGATCAAAATATTTTGTGGAGTGACTTCTGGTCGATATGACGCGCAGAAAATACTCATAATACCTTTCTAGTGCGGCTGCGAATGAGGAAATTGCTTCTCTGTAGTATCCATCTGCAATCGCGTAGACTCCGAACTCAAAAAGAATCTCATGCCTTTGGTGAGGGAGCGATATATTTTGAATGTGTCCTTTATCACATACAACTTTGTACGTATTTTCATTCCCTAGCGCTAAAATGGCGGAGTTTTCTTTTTCTCCTATGCACTCGGGGCATGAAACTATTATTCGCAATGGGCAACCCTCAATAAATGGCGGAGTTTCGGGATTTACCTAACGTTTGGTTAAGGGGCGGGCTTTAGCCCGTCCCAGCGAACGAAGTGAGCGATTTGAACCAGTTTTTAGACGAGTGTGAATGTCTGCCTTGAAACTAGTGACCCATCGTTATGATTGCAAATCATGCGTTTAGATTGAGTGTCATAGTCGTTTTGGGTTATCTCGCTAGCCGCAAATAAATCTTTGTTTAGCGGAACTTCAGCATAAGGGTTGTAATAAATATGCAGCCCGTCCAAATGAGACTCTTTGTGTTTGGGTGAGGCATAAAAATGCATATCCGCCCCACAGACATTCGCTCCATCATAAAATCTTATGCGAAACAGGTCATGCTCACTGTCAATTTTTATATGTGTATGGCCTAAGGAATGTTTGCCTTCCGTATTTAGAAAGGTGTCAACGCTTAATTGTCTATATCGGGTTGCCCTAACCATTCCTTTGAAGTCCGTTTGTACCACGGCTTTTCCAAACATGCCTGTGGTTGAAAATATTACTGCGCTTACACTTTTATAAGTGTCATTGGTAAATATTCCAAGATCTATTCTCTGGTTGTTAGTGTTAATGATGTGATCAATATTTTTCTGTGATCCATCTGCACTTGGCGGATCGATACCATAAAGAACTCGATTAATCGCCATGTTGTTTTGTGCATAGGACATATGGTTATCGAACGGTGCGATTGCTATAACAAATGGGTTGCCTTTGACATGCTCCAAGGATGAGTAAGGATGCTTTTTACATCCCGCTCCGGTAAATAACTCATGCTTGTCTTTGATTTTTCCAATCAATTTTATGGTTGATTGATCTAGAAAATCTTCGTTTGAACGCTCTATCGCGTCATGGAGCGAAGTATTGCTGTAGTATTCGGCGCATACATTATCTTTGTTATTAGATGTTACTGCCTCGACATTGATCTTTCTGCCAGAGCTATGTATTAGGTGAAAGTCAGGGCTTTCTTTTGAGTAGTCAATTTCATAGCCAAGCTCTATGAAGGCTTTGTTTAGATAAAGCTCCCATAGAGATGAGTTAAAAGTCGTTTGAAATTCTTTTATGAATTTATTGCTCTCTTTCTTCCTGCCTAAAAGTCCATCTGACCACTGGTTGATGATGCTCATGGTTGGTTGATAGGCGGTTTCGCTGACTATTTTCTTGAATAGTGGATGCAATCTGCCTTCTTCAACTAAAGGGCTAAATAAATTCATGGCTTCTCGTAACTCTGGTATTCGTCTAACTATAAGTAGGCTACACAAGCGGGGTAATTTTTTCACCACTTGTCTCCGACAACATTCCTTGTCCGTGGGCAACCCCTTCAGCGCGTGCTAGTTGCGCTGGAAACGCGACATGAGGCAGGGAGAAAAAGCGACATTGGTCTGCATGGAGGTTACGAAGTCGCTAGTAGCATGTCCATGGCCTGTTTTTTAGCCTGTAACTGCTGCACCTAACGAGGCGAACCACTTCCCCTAGTGGGGGCTTTTGGCAGAGGCTGTCTTTCCAATTCGCCCATTTCGTGAAGATGCTCTAGTGTTGAGCGCAGCCAGGATGGCTGCCAACAGACGGGACTCTACATGCGCCACCTCAACATGCTCCTAATCGCACTCGCTTCAGCTCTCTGCGCGACCTACCTCGCGCTCTGGCTTGCGAAGCCTGCTCCCCTCGAAAACACCACGATCCCGCCGCTGATCTTCAAGGCAGAGCAGGACGAGCTCGTCACCTGGGGCGGCTGGAAAACCGTCGAGGGCTACCAGCCGCCCGGAACGAACGCCGTTGAGATCCGCTGCAATCGTACCTCCAACACCTGCCATGAAGCGGTCGCCTCGATCCTGCATCACGACGAGGGCGAAGACCTCGAAGCACAGGCCTTCAGCTACAAAGTCAGCAGTTGGGATGCGACCAAGCTAGAGGCCGTAGCGGAGAGCCCTATGGGGGAGTGCTTGGAGCGCCGCCTGGTTATCCACATGCCTGACAAAACTGCTGCCTTGAGCTGGTCTCCACCTTCCGGATGCGAGGGCGATACAGGCCGGGCGGTGCTAGTCGGCGATCCTCTGTAGGCTACGATGAATACAGTCCCCTCACCGCTACGCAAATTTGCTTTCAGCCTGAGCATGGTCATCGCAGCAGCGCTTGGCCTGGCGTCGCTCGAAACCGTTGCGGCCAACACACCGTGCTCGGGCAGAAAGGGCGGCATATCCGGCTGCGATGGAGACCTCTTCCTCTGCAATGACGGCTCGATCAGCGGCTCGAAGAAGAGCTGCTCAGCCTACATGGGGATGGGGCGCGCTCCAGCTGCCTCGCCACAGCAGCTCCTCAACACGAGCAGCGAATGTACATGCGGCACCAGTACCTTCTGCACCGGCCCGCGTGGAGGCGTTTACTGCCTGACACCCTCGGGCAAGAAGAGCTATGTGAGGAAGTGAGTCGAGACGCTCGTCGGCCTTGCTTGACCGATATCGGGTTAGACTGAATACTGGATGCATATACAGCACTTTGGTTCGCCAGCATGTCATCAGTGGTTTCCCTTGACCGCCTGCTCGATGCGCGCCGTGTCTGGCGCGGTCAGGCGGGCCCATCACCGTCAACGAGCTGCCCTCCAACTGGTCACCGCGACCTGGATGCAGTACTTCCCGGCGGTGGCTGGCCAGCTGCTGCGCTGAGCGAGATCCTGGTCGCCACCAAGGGGATCGGTGAGCTGCAATTGCTGTGGCCTACCCTGGCTCGCCTCACCTCGGCGGGGGAGCGCGTGGTGCTGGTGAGTCCTCCTCACCTGCCGTACCCCCAGGCATGGATCGGCGCCGGTATCGACCTGCGTCATGTAAGCATCGTCCAGGCGCAAGACCGTGATGCGTTGTGGGCGACGGAGCAATGTCTGCGCTCAGGTAGCTGCGGGGCAGTGGTGTCATGGCCGCACAAGTCTGATGACCGAGCATTGCGCCGTTTGCAGGTAGCCGCAGAAACCGGCCAGACACTGGCATTTGCGTACCGCCCACAACAGGAAGCTGTGAACGCCTCACCGGCTGCCCTGCGCGTGGCCATCGATGCGAAGCCTGCGCAGCTGCGGATACTCAAGTGCCGGGGCGGTCTGCCTCCGTCGCGGCCAATCGCGACCACCTGGCATTGAGTCGATCATGCTCTGGGCCTGCATCCTGCTGCCGCAGTTGGCTATGGACGGCGTGCTTAGGCACTGCGCTGACAGCCAAGCTCCGCTCGTGCTGCTTGCGGGGCCGCCGCAGCGCCGCATCCTCCAAGCGGTCAATCCCGCAGCCAGAGCACTCGGCTTGAGGCCTGGGCAGGCACTTACGGCAGCTCAAGCGCTGACGACTGAGTTCACCACCGCAGACTACGACCAGGCGGCGATTGATCGCTGGCAGCGCTTTCTGGCTGCTTGGGCCTATGGCTTCAGCGCCCAGGTGAGCCTGCGCTATCCGCGCTGTTTACTGTTGGAAGTCCACTCCAGCCTTGGTCTGTTCGGCCCCTGGCCAGTCTTCGAAGCACGTCTGCGCGAGGAGCTCACCACCTTAGGGTTCCAGCACCGCATCACTGCCGCGCCCAACCCCGCCGCAGCCCGAGTGCTAGCAAACGCCCGCGACGGGCTCGCGGTATTTGATGACAAAGAACTCCTCCAGGCTCTTCACCCTCTGCCGGTGGCTCGCCTTGGCCTACCTGAAGCTGCCGCGACGGCCTTCAGCCGGATGGGGATTCGGCAGTTGCAGCAGCTGCTGGCTCTGCCTCGTGACAGCCTGGCTAAGCGCTTCTCTGCCGAGGTATTACTGCATCTCGACACGGTTTTTGGCCGCCGCCCGCTCGCCTTGGAGTTCTACTCTCCGCCTGATGTTTTCGACACGCGTCTTGAGCTGAACTTCGAGGTCGAGTCGCACCAGGCTCTGCTGTTTCCGTTGCGGCGTTTAACGGCAGACCTAGCTGCCTACCTGGCAGGGCGGGACAGTGGTGTGCAGCGATTCACTCTGCACCTGGAGCATCGCAACCAAGCCGATAGCTTGGTCGTAGTTGGGCTGCTCAGTGCGGAACGTGATGCTGCCATGCTGTTTGAGTTCAGCCGTGGTCGCTTAGAGCATCAACAGCTATCAGCACCTGTATTGGCCGTACGGCTGGTGGCGAGGGATCTCCCTCCGTTCGTTCCGCAGCATCAGCAGCTTTTCGACGAGAGACCACAGCAGTCGCAACCCTGGGAGCAGTTACGAGAGCGCCTTCGAGCACGTCTGGGTGACGATGCGGTGTATGGACTCACTCATCGAGCAGATCACCGCCCTGAGCGGAGCTGGACGCAGGATGAGATCAAGACTCCTCTGCCAACGTGCGCGCCCCGCCCCGGCTGGCTGCTGGTTGAGCCTGAGCCGCTGTCCGAGTCAGGGCTGCGCATTCTCTCCGGCCCAGAGCGCATAGAGTCGGGGTGGTGGGATGGTGGTGATGTGCGCCGCGACTACTACGTGGTGGAGACCCGCTTCGGTCAGAAAGGCTGGGCCTTTCGTGCGGTAGGCAGTGGGCAGCTGATGTTGCATGGCTGGTTCTCATGAGAGGTTTCCGCCCTGGTCTCAGCTGGAGGGCGACGCCAGCGGCTCAATCAAACCCGCGCCCTCGTTCCGATAGTTGCCGACTTCCTGGCCCACCGCATACCAGTGAAACGTGTCCACCGGCAGGGCTTTTTCGTGGAGCATGCTGTTGGCCTCATCGGAGCTGATGTCCGAGATCCACGCTCTCGCGTCTTCTGCATCAAACACCACTGGGCGACGGTCGTGCACATCGAGCATTCCGCCTTCAGCGTCGGCGGTGATGATGCGGAACCCGTCATCTGGTTTGGGCTCCTGGCCGGGCTCTGAAAACTGCCCAACAGCAGGAAGGAACAGTGGCTCACTGTCCTGACGACGAATGTAGTACGGCTGTTTTGTCTTCTGGCCTTCGACAGGACACCACTCGTACCAGCCGTCCACGCAAAGCAGTGCACGATGTGGCCACACCTGTCGGTAGTAAGGGCTGCGGGCGACTTTTTCTCTCGTTGCGTTGAAGTCGTTGCGCACCGGCTTTTCGGCCCAGGCCGGCAGCCAGCGCCATCGCTCCGATGCCCACAGATATCCTTCGGCAACCTTGCGAAGCAAGCCCACCAGCGAGTGAGGCGCTACGTTGTACCGGTTGATCGGATCCGGCGAAGGCGGCAGCAGGAGTTGGCCTTGAATGGCCAGGGAGGCGAGGTACTTCTGTTCTGCCCGGATCTGCGCAAGTCGTCCGCACATCTCCCGTTCCTCTTGTCAGCGCACTGTTGACCCTGGTGGGGTGATGGCAAAAACTGTATATCCATACAGTTATCGTTGTCGATCATGAAAGACCTCGAACCACCACTGTCTCAGTATGCGGAGCTCCATTGCCTCAGCAATTTCAGCTTCCAGCGTGGCGCATCCAGTGCGGAGGAGCTTTTCCTCAAGGCCCGCCGCCTCGGCTACCGGGCGCTGGCTATTACAGATGAGTGTTCGCTGGCCGGAATCGTTCGAGCCTGGCAGGCTTCTAAGTCCAGCGGTGTTTCGCTGATCACCGGTACTGAGGTCAGACTAGTCGAGGGAATCCAGCTAGTTCTACTGGCTTCCAGCCTCGTCGGCTACCAGCGAATTTGCGCGCTCATAACCCAGGGACGAAGGCGCTCGGCCAAGGGCACCTATGAACTGCGCCAGTCGGATTTTGCGGGCACCACTGAGGGCATCTTTGCGCTTTGGGTTCCGGGGCTCAGCAAGAACGAAGCGCACGGTCGTTGGGTCGCTTCGGAGTTTCCTGATCGCTGCTGGATCGCGGTCGAACTGCATCGCGGCCCTGACGACGCTGCCAAGCTCGCTGGGCTTGATGCCCTGGGCAAGCGCCTAGAGATTCCCCTAGTAGCCGCAGGCGATGTGCACATGCATGCCAGGGGGAGGAGGGCGCTACAGGACACTCTCACCGCTATCCGCAATCACTGCACTGTCGCCGAAGCAGGGCAGCACCTATACCCCAATGGTGAGCGGCACCTCCGGTCTATCCCTTCTCTGGCCAACCTTTATCCGGCGGAGCTCCTGGAGGAGACCGTCCGGATCGCAGAGCGCTGCACCTTCGACTTGAGCGAGCTGCGCTACGAGTACCCGCACGAGGTCGTGCCTGAAGGAAAAACAGCGGCGGCCTGGCTCAGGGAGCTGACATACGAGGGCGCGCGTTGGCGATGGCCCGCAGGCATGACAGAGAAGGCTCATGCTCAGATTGAGGCAGAGCTGGGTTTGATCGAGGAGCTCAGCTACGAGAGCTACTTCCTCACTGTCCACGACATCGTCCGCTTTGCCCGGAGCAAAGAGATCCTCTGCCAGGGGCGCGGCTCCGCAGCCAACTCGGCGGTCTGTTTTGCCCTAGGCATTACCGAGCTCGATCCCACCCGAATGAACATGCTGTTCGAGCGCTTCATTTCGAAAGAGCGCAACGAGCCACCTGACATCGATGTCGACTTTGAGCACGAGCGTCGCGAGGAGGTGATTCAGTACATCTTCGAGCGGTACGGTCGTGAGCGCGCAGCCCTGACTGCCGTCGCCAGCACCTATCACTTTGCCGGCGCCATCCGTGATGTGGGCAAGTCGCTTGGCCTGCCGCCAGACCAGCTAACTGCGCTCTCGAACTGCTGTGGACGGTGGAGTGATCGCCTTCCGCCTCCAGAGCGGCTGCTGGAGGCCGGGTTCGATCCTGAGAGTCCTGAGTTGCGAAGGATCCTGGTACTGACTGGCGAGCTGGTCGGATTTCCGCGTCACCTGTCCCAACACCCTGGTGGGTTCGTGATCTCTGAGCACCCGCTGTCGACTCTGGTGCCGGTCGAAAACGCGGCCATGAAGGACAGGACAATCATTCAGTGGGACAAGGATGACATCGATGCCCTGGGACTCATGAAGGTCGACGTACTGGCTCTGGGCATGCTCAGCGCGATACGCCGCTGCCTGGATCTGCTTCGTTCATACGACCGGAGAGATCTCACCCTCGCCACCATCCCAGCAGAGGATCCTGAGACCTACGCGATGATCAGCCGGGCCGACACTCTGGGTGTGTTCCAGATCGAGTCGCGGGCACAGATGGCCATGTTGCCCAGATTGAAGCCCAAGACCTTCTACGACCTAGTCATTGAGGTGGCCATCGTGCGTCCTGGGCCCATCGTCGGGCAGATGGTTCATCCCTACCTGCGCCGGCGCAACGGCGAAGAGGAAGTGACCTATCCCAGTGAGGAGCTGCGTGAAGTCTTCGCCCGTACCCTGGGTGTGCCCCTGTTCCAAGAGCAAGTCATGCGGCTGGCCATCGTCGCAGCCGGATACACCCCAGGCGAGTCCGATCAGCTACGGCGCTCCATGGCCGCCTGGAAGCGCCATGGAGGCCTGGAACCCCACCAGCAACGTTTGCGAGAGGGCATGCTTGAACGTGGCTACTCCCCGGAGTTTGCCGAGCGCATTTTCGAGCAGATCAAGGGCTTCGGCAGCTATGGATTTCCGGAGTCGCACGCGGCCAGCTTTGCCTTGCTCACCTACGCCAGTTGCTGGCTCAAATGCCATGAGCCCTCCGCGTATGCATGCGCGCTCATCAACAGCTGGCCGATGGGATTCTACTCACCCGATCAGGTGCTTCAGGATGCTCGCCGGCACGGGATTGAAGTTCGCCCCGTCGATGTCGCGGTGAGCGATTGGGACTGCGCTCTGGAGGAGGCTGGTCGACACCTACCAGCGATTCGCCTGGGGCTTCGGATGATCCGTGGGCTGCCGGAGGAGGTAGGGCGGCGGATCGAGGTTGAAAGGGCAGAGAAGCCATTCAAGGACGTGAGCGATCTGTGTTTGAGAGCAAACCTGGACGGCAAGGCGCGCGAGCTACTGGCCGATGCCAATGCGCTGAAGAAGCTCGCCAGCAACCGCCATCAGGCGCGTTGGGAGATCGCTGCCGTGCAGCAACCTTTGCCGCTTTTCAGCTGTGGCACCGACGAGGAGCCGGTGGTGATACCGGCCCCAACCGTGGTCGAGGACATGCACGCCGACTACGTGCGAACGGGAACCACGCTTGGCCCGCATCCGCTGTCTTTGCTTCGTGAAACCCTGCATGCGATGCGGGCGAAGAGCTCTCGTGACCTGGGATATGTGGAAGACGGGAAGCATGTAACTGTCATCGGAATCGTCACCGGCAGGCAACGTCCTTCCACAGCGTCCGGAGTCACTTTCGTTACACTGGAGGACGAGTTTGGCATGGTCAACGTCGTGGTTTGGCGAGATCTGGCGGAGCAGTACAGGCCCGCGCTAATGGGCTCGAAGCTGCTCCAGGTTAAGGGCAAGCTTGAGGAACAATCGGGTGTGAGACATCTGATCGCAGGGCATCTGAAAGACCGGAGTGATTTGCTTGATGGGCTCGATGTGAGAAGTAGGAATTTTCACTGAACTACATCAGAGCGAAGGAGGCTGCTCTATTATGGGAAGGTGCCAAATTGGATCAACGAGCAGGAGCGTCAATTGATTACGGAAGTCACTGGTCTAAAAGTTGGTACGTCCTATGCCACTGAGGAGGTTTACTTCAGTGGGGGACTACGTGGGGCATACACAAATCTGGGGTGGGCGCTTTTTCCAATTTCAGACGATCCAAACTCGGACGCGTTGGCATTTAAGAGTCCTCAAGCTCACCTGCATTTTGCTACGCAAGAGTGCGGATTGCGGTTCATCGGCACATGCGTACGGTATGAGATAGATCCTGATGCTCCCACCATGGATGTTTGGGAATCCGGCAGCAGAGATCCAAGCAATAACCTGAATGCAGCGGACTCTTGGGGCGCCGTTGGGCACCAGGCTGAGAGAGCCGGTGATCGCGATTACGCCACTTATGCAAAATCCCTAAGCGTTAGCCTGAAGCTCGCAGGCTTGCGACTGCGTGACATCTCCAGGAAGTACCACGATCAATTGCGCTGGGCCCTTCGCGATGGGAAGAAGCCCGGAGCCTGGTTCTCAAATGCCGCGCTACTGGAACTCTATGCAGACTGCCATTCGTTAGCCTCTGAACTTTCTTCAGCCCGTGATCATCTCGCCAGATTGGCAGCCATCCATGCCGGAGCACCAGACAGGATCGACAGCCTTGCGCGACTAGGGAAACTCTGAAAAAGACTTCCTGATTTTGGCAAAATCCCCGGACTCCACCCGCAGAGTTTTCCGATGAAGCAGATGACCTTCGCCGACGCCGAGTACGCCGGCAAGCGCAAGCAAACCCGCAAGGAATTATTCCTGATCGAGATGGATCAGGTTGTGCCGTGGAAGGGTTTGATTGCCTTGATCGATCCGCATTACCCCAAGGGTGAAGGCGGACGTCCCGCCTATCCACTGATGGCAATGCTGCGGGTTCATCTGATGCAAAACTGGTTCGGCTACAGCGACCCGGCGATGGAAGAAGCGCTGTACGAAACGACCATCTTGCGCCAGTTTGCCGGGTTGAGTCTGGAGCGCATTCCTGACGAAACCACCATTCTCAACTTCCGCCGATTGCTGGAGAAACACGAACTGGCTACCGGCATTTTGGCTGTCATCAATGGCTACCTAGGTGACAGGGGTTTGTCGTTGCGCCAAGGCACCATCGTCGATGCCACGCTGATCAATGCGCCGAGTTCGACCAAGAACAAGGACGGCAAGCGTGACCCGGAAATGCACCAGACCAAGAAGGGCAATCAGTATTACTTCGGCATGAAGGCCCACATCGGCGTCGATGACGAATCGGGTTTAGTGCACAGCGTGGTCGGTACGGCAGCCAATGTTGCAGACGTTACCCAGGTCGACAAACTGCTGCACGGCGAGGAAAACATGGTCGGTGCCGACGCGGGTTACACCGGTGTAGAGAAACGCCCAGAACATGAAGGCCGGGAGGTCATCTGGCAGATCGCCGCCCGCCGCAGTACATACAAGAAGCTGGGTAAGCGCAGCCCTTTGTACAAAGCCAAGCGCAAGATCGAGAAGGCCAAGGCCCAAGTGCGCGCCAAGGTCGAGCACCCGTTCCGGGTGATCAAACGGCAGTTCGGTTATGTGAAGACGCGCTTCCGTGGTCTGGCGAAGAACACCGCGCAACTGGTGACACTGTTTGCGCTGTCGAATCTGTGGATGGCACGCCGATACTTACTGAGCAATACGGGAGAGGTGCGCCTGTAGTGCGGGGAATGGCTGCCGCGAGGTGCTCGCGACGGCGAAAAACACAGAAATGAGCGGATGACCTGATCGTTTTTGATCGAGTTGCCGCTTTCAAAATCGGCGGGGGCTGAAGTCAGCCAGAAATACATGGCTACTTCAGACCATCCCTAGAGGAGTGGGTCAGCAAAGAGATCAATCGTTGCCATGCAAATCAGCCCATGGTTGCCCTCATGCTTTCAAACTCTGGTACGAAGGAAAGTCCGGGCTGGCTTCGCAGGCTTGGCGCAATGCGCAATGAAATGCTGCACACGCTCCCTATGGGCGCCGACGCACGCGTATCTGGTCTAACCCTTCAGAAAGTGGCCACAAACCTAGGGGCGATTACGACGATTAGATTGGCAGAGCCATTGAGCCGAACGCCGCTGGCCGATCAAGGCCCAGACCCACTCATTGAACTCGCCCAACTCAGTGCCAGCCTGGAGCAAATTTGCCGTGCAGGATGGAAGCATGCGAAGTATCCAGCATCGTTACCTAACTTCGTTGCGAAAGCAGATGTGAATACATGAAAGGATTGTTTTTGGGAGCAGGAGCATCCTATGAAGTGGGAATGCCTTTAGTCTGGGAGTTCTCTCAAACCCTTAGGGAAAATATCCTTAAACGCATTGACTCAAAACTCTTCAGCTTTGAATCAAATCAAGAGCTGAAAAGTTTTTTCATTGAGATCCTTAGCAATAAAAATCTTCATTACGAACAGGTCGTGGGTTTACTTGAGGATAGGTACATTCAGAATAGAAACAGTCAGCTAATACATGGAGTAATATTTCAGCTCATTGAGTGCATACAGCTGCTGCTGCTTGAAGAGCAAGCAAACACATTAAGGCTGCTGTCGGAAAAAATAAAAGATTACTATGGAATAGGCGCTTTACTTCAAAAGGAAGGCGTTATCAATATTTTCTCACTAAACCACGATATCGTTTTCGAGGAAATACTGGACTACTATAAAATTCCATACAAAGACGGATTTTATAAAAGAGAGCACGGTTACAGCCACATAGCGAATTTCAAGGCAATTTCAGTCAATGAACTGGAAAGTGGTCGTCTGGATTTTTTTGGCAAGAGCGAGCGCGGTGTAAATCTCATAAAGTTACATGGCTCATTCGACGTGTTTGCTGCTGAAGATAAGAGGGTTTTTCTTAAGTCCTACGGCCATAAGGATTTTGTAGGATCTAATTATGCTGAAATACGCAAAATCGAAGACAGAAGTATTGAGATTGCCCAGAGGGACGGCATAAGAACAACCAACGAACTGTGTGTCCATGACTCCTCAGGAAAGCTTCAATTTCTTAGGAGGTCTCTACTGTCAGGAGCTCATAAATTTCAAGGGTGCTTTGATCAAATAATCCCAATTTCATTGCTCAAGCTTTTCATTCGGCAGTTGAGCGCGACAAATAGTCTTGCAGTAATAGGATACAGCTTTGGTGACAGTCATATAAACGACGCCATGAGAAACTGGCTCACAGATAGCTCAAAAACCATAGAAATATACGATCCGTTTAGGAGCGGTGTCCCAGATAGTTTTGAGATTTATGCCAATCAATTTACAATAGTAAACCAAGGGCTAACTGATTATTTCTTGGCATTTGATTCATCTTTGGAGTCTTGGGCAAGCAAATCAAAGCGAAATATGCTTGACGTTGTTCGTGCAGATCTAAAGAAAAGGCGACTGAGTGAAAAAGCCTAAAAACTGGTTCAACCGTTCGTTTCGTTCACTGGGACAGGCTAAGCCCACCCCTTAACCAAACGTTAGGGCCGCTAGTGTGCGAACGGCATTTTCTGGCCGATTGCGGGTCTTCGCGAGAGGCTGCTACCGGCCAGAAGCAGCCATTGCCTTGATTTCTTCATAGCTCGGCGGGGCTCTTTGAGGCCTGAAACGAATGGTTACATGCGCACATTCGAATTAACGCATATTGTAACTTTTCTGAAATGGTCGTCTTAGTAAATTGATGGCTCCAACCACTCAATAGGTAGTGCCATGAAGAACCTCACCCTCTCAGCCCTGCTCCTCTCGTCTCTGTTCACTGGCTCCATTATGGCCAGCGAATTCGATAAGCCTGGTTTTGTTACCGAGGTTGAGGATGGTCGTCTCTGGGTTTTCCGCGCGGACTCCCAGGAGCTGAAAGATTTCAAGGCCTCTGGTGAACCGGCCAAGCAGTTCACCGATATCGGCTCTGGCCCGAATGGAATGACAGTCAAAGCAGCTGACGAGAAGACGCTCAAGGACTACCTTGAGGTCATCAAGAAGTAAGTGCTTTCAAGCAGAAAGGCCCGCGAATGCGGGCCTTTTCATTGGTGCAGATTACTTGCTGAGAGCGAGTAAACGCTCAACCCCTACCGGCTCCTCCGCCATGAGCGGAATGACCGCATAGCGTTGCGAGTGCTCAGTCGCGACATGCTCAATTTCCCTCAGCTCATTGACCGCCCGCTTATGTAGGAGCGGGGATTCAGTCTTTGCAGCTGCCACGCTGTTGTTGATCACCCATGCCCAAGGCTCAATGCCGGCGCGACGCAGATCAGCTTGCAGCCCAGCAGCCTCCAGTACGGGAGTGATTTCAGCCAGGGTCACCAGCAGCACCTTGGTTTGTTTAGAATCCTGGAGCTGCATCATGGGCGTGGAAAAGCGCATGATGCTGCCCGACATCTGCCGAGCAATGTCGCGGTGATAAGCCCCGGTAGCATCCAGTAGCAGCAAGGTGTGGCCGGTCGGAGCGGTGTCCATCACCACGAACTTTTTGCCGGCTTCACGGATAATTCGCGAGAATGCCTGGAATACGGCGATCTCCTCGGTGCAAGGCGAACGCAGATCCTCGGCTAGCAGCGCCCGAGCCTGCTCATCCAGACCCGCACCCTTGGTTTCCATTACGTGATCCCGATAGCGTTGTGTCTCCGCATGCGGGTCAATACGGCTCAGCGTCAGGTGCTCAAGCGTGCCATCTAGTGTCTCGGCGAGGTGCGCAGCAGGATCAGAGGTAGTCAGGTGTACAGGCAACCCACGGCGAGCCAATTCGACAGCAACCGCTGCGGCCAGAGTCGTTTTCCCGACTCCACCTTTGCCCATCACCATGATCAGGCCATGACCATCTGCGGCGATTTCGTCGATCAGGGAGTTGAGTCGTGGGGCGTTCAAATCAATTGGCGAACTGGCCGGTGCCTGCGTGCCGTCAGCAGAGACCTCAACCAAAAGTTGTCGCAGGGCATCCAATCCCACTAGGTTGAATGCTTTCAACGGCAACAGATCGAGCGGTAGAGTGCGCAGCGCTGGAGGCATAGCAGCGACTGCGGCCTGTTCACGGTTATAGACGGCAGCAGCCAGAGCGTCCCTCTGTGCCTCACTCTCCGGCAGCACGCCGTTGATCACCAGGTACTGCTCTTGCAGCCCGATGGCTGCCAGCTCCTCGCGTGTGCGGCCAGCCTCGCGCAGGGTGGCTGCCTGCGCCCTGGCAACCAGAACCAGACGGGTCTTGGCTGGATCAGAGAGTGCCTCTACCGCCTCGCGATACTGATCACGTTGTTTGTCCAAACCCGCCAGCGGGCCAAGACACGATGCATCACCTTGCCCCGCCTCCAGGAATCCACTCCAGGCACCGGGCAGTTGCAGCAGCCGAATCGTGTGCCCGGTCGGGGCGGTATCGAAAATGATGTGGTCGAAGCGGGCCTTCAGCTCATCGTTAACCAGCAGTGAGGTGAATTCGTCGAAGGCTGCGATCTCGGTTGTGCAGGCGCCCGACAATTGCTCCTCCATGCCTTTGACTACATCAGCAGGCATGACACCCCTCGCCGGGCCGACAATCCGATCCCGATAGGCCTGAGCTGCGCCCTGTGGGTCGATCTCCAAGGCCGCCAGGTTCTCCACGGCGGGCACGGCAGTAATGTGATTACCGATCTCCAGGCCGAAAACCTGGCCCACATTGGAGGCTGGATCGGTACTCACCAGCAGCACTCGCTTGCCCTGACGGGTCAACTCCAGGGCTGTCGCGCAGGCAATGGACGTCTTACCGACCCCGCCCTTACCGGTGAAGAACAGGAAGCGTGGTGCATTGTCGATAAAGCGCATGCTGATCCCCTAGCGATTGTTGAGGCTGCTCTCGTACCAGTTGCGTGTGCTGTTGACCATGCGTACCAGCCAGAGCATCACAGGCACCTCGATCAGTACGCCGACCACGGTTGCCAGGGCGGCACCCGAGTTGAACCCGTACAAGACAATGGCCACGGCTACGGCCAGCTCGAAGAAGTTGGAGGCGCCGATCATGGTGGCCGGGCCCGCTATGTCGTGGCGCACTTTCAGGGTATGGCAGAGCCAGTAACCCAGTGCCGCGATGAACAGCGTCTGCACCAGCAGGGGGATCGCGATGATGCCGATTATCAGGGGTTGCTCGACGATGGACTCACCCTGGAAGGAGAACAACAGAACCAGAGTGGCCAGCAGAGCGATGATGGAAAATGGCGAAATCTTCGCCAGCACATTCTCGAAATAGGCTTCGCCGCGCTTCATCAGTTGAGCCCGCAGAAACTGGGCGATGGCCAGCGGGATGACGATGTACATCACCACGGAAAGCAGCAGGGTGTCCCAAGGCACCGGGATCGAAGAAACGCCCAGCAGCAGCGCCACGATGGGGGCGAAGGCAAACACCATGACCAGGTCGTTCAGAGCCACCTGGGTCAAAGTGAAATTGGCATTGCCTTTACACAGGTTGCTCCAGACAAACACCATCGCCGTGCAAGGCGCCGCACCGAGCAGGATCAAACCGGCCATATAGCTATCCAGCTCCTCGGCAGGCAGCCAGGGCGCAAACACCTGCTTGATGAAGAACCAGCCAATCAGCGCCATGGAAAACGGCTTGACCGCCCAGTTAACGAACAGGGTGACGAACATGCCCCCCTTTTGTTCGCGCACTTCACTGATGGCGCTGAAGTCGATCTTCATCAGCATCGGAATGATCATCACCCAGATCAGCAGGCCAACCGGGATATTGACCTTCGCGACTTCCAGGGCGCCAACGGCCTGAGCTGCCTGCGGCACAACCAAGCCCAGCACAGTGCCCGCCACGATGCACAGGAACACCCATAGAGTCAGGTAGCGCTCAAAAACTCCCAGCGGAGCCCCAGAGGCCTGCTTCAGGGCGACTTCACACGCATTTGTCATCTTTGCTGCCTATCATCGTTCGCTTAGCGCGCAACGCGCTGCATATTCACTTTACTGCATATTCGTAAAATAATATATTTGGCCATCTGCATCTTTGATAGAGATCAACATGAGCCAGAAAAAGCGCGTCCTGTTCCTCTGCGTCGCGAACTCCTCACGCTCGCAGATGGCCGAAGCCCTGCTGCGCCACACCGACTCGGAACATTTTGAAGTCTACAGTGCAGGCTCCGCCCCTACTGAAGTCGACACCCGAGCCCGCAATGCATTGGAGCAGCTTGGTGTTCCCACTGATGGGCTTTACAGCAAGTCCATCGAACAGGTCGCTGGCGAGCCTTTCGACTATGTGATCACCCTGTGTGACAAGTCCGCCCTGGAGTGCCAGGCCCTGCCAGGGGCTGGTGAGTACATCGCCTGGAATTTCGAAGACCCGGCAACCAGCTCGCAGAAAGATGCCTATCGCAAGACCCTGCATGAGATTCATGAACGGATAAAGATGTTCGTGCTGATCAAAAGCAAAACGGCGAATGAAGCTTCCACTCTGCATGCCATGTCGCCAACCGAGGTCTTCAAATGCCTGGCCGAGGAAACGCGGGCGCGCATTGCTTTGCTGGTGACCCTGGAACAGGAACTGTGTGTCTGTGAACTGACCTCGGCACTGGAAGAGGCGCAACCCAAGATATCCCGGCACCTGGCCCTGCTGCGCGGCTGTGGTCTGCTGGAGGATCGACGCAATGGTCAGTGGGTGTACTACCGCCTGCATCCGCAGCTGCCGGAATGGGTGACCGATATCCTCAAACAGACCCTGGACAACAATGCCGAGTGGTTGCGCCAGGATGTGCAACGCCTCTGGCAAATGCGTGATCGCCCTGGGCGCAAGCCGGCCTGCGATTGAATACCAGGCACCGGGGATGACCATGAAGGTTCTGTTTCTCTGCACCGCCAATAGCTGCCGCAGCATCCTGTCGGAGGCTATCTTCAATGCGATGGCTCCCAAGGGCATGCGGGCCTTTAGCGCAGGCAGCTACCCCAAGGGAGAAGTCAACCCGTTGGCCTTGCAGGCACTGCTTGAAGCTGGGTTCGAAGTTGAAGGCCTGTACAGCAAATCAACCGATGCCCATCAGGCTCTCGCCCCTGACATCGTCATTACCGTCTGCGACAAGGCCGCCGGAGAGGCCTGCCCCGTTTTCTTTGGCCCGGCGACTCGTTGTCACTGGGGGCTGAGCGATCCATCCGACGTCAACGGATCTGAGGCGGAAATCAACGCCGCGTTTGCAACCACCATCCAGCAGATCCAGAAGCGGGTGAGCGCATTTATCACGCTGCCCTTTGCTCAACTCGACAGCGATGCACTCAAGGCCGAGCTGAACAGAATCGGCTCGTTGTAGCCCAAGAGGTACGAACCCATGATCGACAACCTGCCCAACGTCGCCGAGGAGCTGTTTGCCAGCTCTATCCCGGCAAACCTGGGCCTCGCCGAGGGCGAGCACAAACCGCGCATCCTGCTGCTCTATGGCTCCAATCGTGAGCGCTCCTACAGCCGGCTGCTGACCCAGGAAGCGGCGCGCTTGCTGGAAGCCTTCGGCGCGGAAACCCGAATCTTCGATCCGTCCGGTTTGCCCATGCCGGACGATGCCGACAGTAGCCATCCCAAGGTCAAAGAGCTCATCGATCTAGTGCTCTGGTCTGAAGGTCAGGTGTGGTGCTCCCCCGAGCGCCATGGCGCCATGACTGGCGTGTTCAAGTCGCAGATCGACTGGATACCGCTGACCATGGGTGCCATCCGTCCCAGCCAGGGCAAGACCCTGGCTGTGATGCAGGTCTGTGGCGGCTCGCAATCCTTCAATGCGGTTAACCAGATGCGTGTGCTGGGGCGCTGGATGCGCATGTTCACCATCCCCAACCAGTCTTCGGTGCCCAAGGCCTATCTCGAATTCGACGAGGCCGGGCGCATGAAACCATCCAGCTATTACGACCGCGTAGTGGACGTCATGGAGGAACTGGTCAAGTTCACCCTGCTGCTACGCGGCCACAGCGACTATTTGGTCGACCGTTACTCGGAACGTAAAGAGTCCGCTGAAGAACTCTCCAAGCGCGTCAACCAGCGCGCCATCTGACTGCCAGGAAACCCTCACAATGAATCACCCCTACGACCTGCTCAGCATCCCCGGCATCAAGGGCAAACTGATCTTCACGCCCTGCCCCGGCACCAAGGAAAGCAGCCTTGCCGACTCGCTGGCCACGCTGAAACAGGCCGGTGCCTCTGCCGTGATCAGCCTGATGCCGGCAAGCGAACTGGCCGCCAACGGGGCCGAGGACATCGGCAAGCAATGCCAGGCGCAGGACATGGCCTGGTTCCACCTGCCGGTGGCGGATGAGCAAGTACCGCTCGAAGATTTCGGCCAGGGCTGGCAAGCCTGCAAACAGAGCATCCTTGAGCGGCTCAATGCGGGCCAGGACACCGCCATCCACTGCAAGGGCGGTTCGGGGCGCACTGGGCTGATTGCGGCGCGGATCATGATCGAGGCCGGCATTCCCCGCGCCGATGCCATTGCCCTGGTGCAAGCCCTGCGTCCCAAGGCTATTCAACACCCAGCCCACATCAACTGGATCACCCAGTTCGATGCTGCCCACTAACTCCAGTAGATGAGTCGAAAAACATGGCTATCAAGATTGGTATCAACGGTTTCGGTCGCATCGGTCGTTTGGCGCTGCGCGTCTCCTGGGACTGGCCAGAGTTCGAATTTGTCCGCATCAATGATCCGGCAGGCGATGCCGCCACCCATGCGCACCTGATCAACTTCGACTCGGTGCACGGTCGCTGGCACCACGAAGCCGGCACCGAAGGCGATTGCGTGGTGATCGGCGGCAAGCGCATCCAGGTCACCGCCAACAAGGCGATTGCCGACACCGACTGGTCGGGCTGCGATCTGGTGATCGAGGCCAGCGGCAAGATGAAGACCGTGGCGGTATTGCAGGCCTACCTCGATCAGGGCGTGAAGCGGGTCGTGGTCTGCGCGCCCGTGAAGGAGAAAGGCGCACTGAACGTGGTGATGGGCGTCAACCAGCAGCTGTTCAATCCAGCCGAGCACCGCATCGTCACCGCTGCCTCCTGTACCACCAATTGCCTGGCTCCAGTGGTCAAGGTGATCCACGAGAACCTCGGCATCCGCCATGGTTCGATCACCACCATTCACGATCTGACCAACACCCAGAGCATCCTCGATACTCCGCACAAGGATCTGCGCCGCGCGCGCGCCAGCGGCATGAGCCTGATCCCGACCACCACCGGCTCGGCCACCGCCATTGCCGAGATTTTCCCCGAGCTGCGCGGCAAGCTGAACGGCCATGCCGTGCGTGTGCCGCTGGCCAACGCCTCGCTGACCGACTGCGTGTTCGAGGTCGAGCGGGCCACCACGGTGGAGGAAGTCAACCAACTGCTGAAGGCGGCTGCCGACAGCCAGCTGAAAGGCATCCTCGGCTACGAGGAACGCCCGCTGGTGTCCATCGATTACCGCACCGATCCGCGTTCCTCGATCATCGATGCGCTGTCGACCATGGTCATCAATGGCACCCAGGTGAAGCTTTATGCCTGGTACGACAACGAATGGGGCTATGCCAACCGTACCGTGGAGCTGGCCAAACTGGTCGGCCTGGCCGTTTAACCAAGTAGGGATGCAAGCATGAAGGCGTTGTCAGCCCTGGCCCCGGAGGTCAAACAGTACCTGCTGGTAACCGGCAATTACTGGGCATTCACCCTCACCGATGGCGCCTTGCGCATGTTGGTGGTGTTGCACTTCCACAGCCTGGGCTACAGCCCCTTGCAGATTGCCGCGCTGTTCCTGTTCTACGAGATCTTCGGCGTAGTCACCAACCTGGTCGGCGGCTACCTCGGTGCCCGGCTGGGGCTCAATCGCACCATGAATATCGGCCTGGCGATGCAGGTGGTCGCCCTGCTGATGCTCACCGTGCCCGCCGCCTGGCTAACCGTGCCCTGGGTCATGGGCGCACAGGCGCTGTCGGGGATCGCCAAAGACCTCAACAAGATGTCGGCCAAGAGCTCCATCAAACTCCTGGTGCCCGATGCCCAGCAGGGCACGCTGTACAAGTGGGTGGCAATCCTCACTGGCTCGAAAAATGCGCTCAAGGGCGTGGGTTTCTTCCTCGGCGGCGCCCTGCTGGCCCTGCTGGGTTTTGCCGGCGCGGTGTTGGCCATGGCCGGCGTGCTGGCGGTGATCTGGCTCTCCAGCCTGTTCCTGCTGAAGAAGGATCTGGGCAAGGCCAAAGCCAAGCCTAAGTTCAAGGACATCCTCTCCAAGAGCCGGGCGATCAACATCCTCTCCGCCGCCCGCCTGTTCCTCTTTGGCGCCCGCGATGTCTGGTTCGTGGTCGCCTTGCCGGTGTACCTGAGCACGGTTTTCGGCTGGGACTTCTGGATGGTCGGTGGCTTTTTGGCCAGCTGGATCATCGGCTACGGCATCGTGCAATCCTTCGCTCCGGCCCTGACCGGCAAGCGCAGCGGGCATGTGCCGGATGGCCGGGCGGCGTTTCTCTGGGCGGCGCTGCTGGCCGGCATTCCGGTTGCCATTGCTCTGGGCCTGGATGGCGACTGGCCCAAACAGGTGGTGCTGGTGGGCGGGCTGCTGATCTTCGGCGGCGTGTTTGCCATCAACTCGTCGCTGCACAGCTACCTGATCGTTAGCTACGCCAAGGAAGACGGCGTATCGCTGGATGTCGGCTTCTACTACATGTCCAACGCGCTTGGCCGGCTGGTCGGGACGCTGTTGTCCGGCTGGGTCTTCCAGCAATACGGCCTGGAAGCCTGCCTGTGGGTCTCCAGCGGGTTTGTCGTGCTGGCCGCGCTGATATCCATCGGCCTGCCAAGACACCAGCAACCGACAACCTAAGCCAACAGGCTAGCTGCTCCCTCGGCGGGCTAGATTGCGCTTATAGCTGCATGGCGGAGCCTGATCGTTGATATCCGCTAATGGCCGGATTCCACCTCTGACAATGAGTGGGAGCGTGTCAGAAGCGGACACCCGGACATGACTAGAGAACAGGGGGTATTTCACTTGCTCAGGAACCAAAACCTTATCCACGAGGGCGAGCCAGTCTCAAGGGCGAGCTGCGCGCTTGCACGATCCGTCCTGTCAGTTTGGCTACCATGAGGCGCTCTCTTGATAGTCAGGGGGGGGAGGTGACTCCAGCAAGCGTTCAAACTTCGGCGTTTGGCTCGCGATGTTTGTCCTAGAGCAGCCCTAGAGCGAGGCTCGTGCCTATGCTTAGCATGGCTATTGCGACGATAAGTTGTACCGTGCGAAGAGTGATTTTCTGCAAGATGCGCTTACCTACAAAAGCACCGATGAACGCGCAGATAGTCCCAACGGTAATGGGCAGTGCGAGTGTCTGTGCTTGTGAGAATTGACTGGTAAGGATAGCGCCGCCGTATACCACGAGGCGGACGGCATCGACGATTACCGCCGAGACTACACCCGTTGCCACAAATGCCTCTTTAGACAGACCCACTTTCAGCAGAAACGCAGAACGCAATGCGCCCTGGTTGCCTGAAAGCCCCCCGAAGAAGCCGGAGAGCGCCCCGCCAACAGGGAGCCAGCGTGATGAAAAAGCCAGCGATTGAAAACGAGGGGACAGTTCAAGCAATGCGAACAGCACGATCAAACTGCCGATCACCGCTTTCACCGCAGTGATTTCGAAATCTGAGCCTGCGATGCTGTAGTGCCAGAGGGGCGGCAGTTGGTCGAAGAACGTCAGGGAGCCTGCCCCCAGGATTGCCGTGAAGGCAGCCGGCATGCTGAATTTCGCCACGACCGACCAATCTGCCTGCCGGGCCATCAGCGAGAACTTGAAAATATTGTTGGCGAAATGCACCACAGCAGTTGCCGCGATAGCGAGCGGCAGTGGGAAGAATAAGGCGAACACTGGCATCAGGATCGTGCCTAGGCCGAAGCCGGAGAACAAAGTCAGCCCAGATGTGAGGAGGGCCACGATTCCAATCAGGACGAGCTCCATGCTAGGCACCTTAAATTATCGAATTACGCTATCGTATATCGACTATTATTTACCAGCCCTGTCACAGATCAAGTAATGACCATGACTGAAATCACTAAGACTGACCGTAGCCCTTGGGCTGTTTTTTTGATCTTCCTCCGCTTGGGGCTCACCTCCTTCGGCGGCCCAATCGCACACCTGGGCTATTTCCGCGATGAGTTCGTGGTACGTCGACAATGGTTGAGCGAGCGCAGCTATGCGGATCTTGTCGCCCTTTGCCAGTTCTTACCGGGGCCAGCCAGTAGCCAGGTCGGGATTGCGCTCGGGTTGTCTCGATCCGGCTACGCTGGAGCGCTAGCCGCGTGGATGGGCTTCACCTTGCCCTCCGCAATTGCCCTGATCCTCTTCGCACTCGGCATCGCCAGTTATGGTGATGCCATGCCTGCTGGCGTGCTGCACGGTTTGAAGGTGGTGGCCGTGGCGGTAGTTGCCCAGGCGGTCTGGGGCATGGCGCGCAATCTGTGTCCCGATGCGCCGCGTATTTCCATCATGGCGGCGGCGACCTGCTTCGTGCTGCTCGTACCCTCTGCCTGGGGGCAAGTGAGTGTCATCATCCTTGCAGCCATCGTCGGCTTGCTGCTGTTCAAACCGCAGCAAGGCGAGGCCCATGATCCACTGCCGATCAGTGTGCGTCGTCGCGTTGGCCTGTTCTGGCTGGCGCTGTTCTTTGCTCTTCTGCTGGGGCTGCCGTTGCTGACAGCGGTGTTCCCGAACCAGACATTGGCGATGGTGGATGCCTTCTACCGCGCCGGCTCGCTGGTATTCGGTGGTGGACATGTGGTGCTGCCGCTGTTGCAAGCTGAGGTCGTACCAACAGGCTGGGTCGACAACGACGCATTCCTTGCGGGCTATGGCGCGGCGCAGGCCGTGCCGGGGCCGCTGTTCACCTTCGCAGCCTTTCTCGGCGCCTCGATGAACCAAGCACCCACCGGTTGGCTTGGCGGCCTGATCTGCCTGCTGGCGATCTTTGCACCCTCTTTCCTGCTGGTGGTGGGTGCCTTGCCGTTCTGGGAACACCTGCGCCGTAACCTGCGCACGCAGGCAGCACTGCTGGGCATCAATGCGGCAGTGGTCGGCCTGCTGCTGGCTGCTCTCTACCAGCCAGTGTGGACGAGTGCTATTCATGGCCCGCAAGACTTTGGTCTGGCCCTTGTGGCACTGGTGGCGTTGATGTTCTGGAAGCTGCCACCGTGGCTGGTCGTGCTCGGCAGCGGTATCCTGGGCGGGTTGTTGAGCATTGCCCTGTGAGAGGCGGCGAGTGACCGACAAAGACCTCTACGGCGGGTTGATACGCCTGCACATCCTGCACCACGCCGCTGAGGCCCCCATTTTCGGGCTAGCCATCATCGAAGAATTGCGACACCACGGCTACGAGCTTAGCGCGGGCACGCTGTATCCGATGCTGCACGGCCTGGAAAAGAAGGGTTACCTGCGCTCGCACCATGAGCGCACCGGGCGCCGTGAGCGGCGCATGTACGAAATTACCGATGAAGGCCGAGTTGCGCTGGCTGACGCCAAGGTCAAGGTCAGGGAGTTGTTCGGCGAGTTGATCGAAGGAAGCTGATGGCCGGAGCCGGAGTGCCTGCCGCTAGCTCCTCGCTTTAATGAGCACGCACCTACCTACAAAGTGGGCTATTAACTACATCCGCTTCTGGTCGATTCTGTTGAAAAAGTCCTGTCGCGGTTTTTGCCCATGAAAGAGCGTTAGCGACGTTGATATCTGGTTCGCTAAGAAGACGGAACTGTCTTGGTTTTTACGTAGCAACGCCGAAATCGAGCGATTTTCGAGCTGCCGAAAAACAGCTCTCTCAGAGACTGACTTTTTCAACAGAATCGGCCAGAAGCTGGCGTATATTCGGTTGGTCTCATATCAACCTGGCATCTCATCTTGAAAAGACCTTTCCGATGCTTAGCCCGCGCGCCCTCATTTCTGAAACGCATGGCGTTCATTGCGTTGTCCCTGACCGTTCTTTACTACGGCTTCCGCACCAGTTACCGCCTGCTTGATGACGCCATGATTGAAAGCGGCGACTTCGTTACGCTGGTTATAACGGTCGTTGTCTCCAGCTTCGTCTTGGCCTTCCTAGGCGAGCTTTCCGAGGTGTCCATTGGGGGTTACGTCATCAAGCTCCGCGAGGCGAAGCATGAGGCCGAGGTGACCATCAGCCAACTGCGTACGCTGCTGGTAGCCACCTTCGAGCCACAGCTAGAAATGGCTATGCAAGTGGGTGGCGGATTCAGTGATGCTCGCGGGCCAAGAGACCAGCGAGTTGACCGTTTTCTACGACTGCTTGAGTCCATCGAGAAGGCAGGCGCGACAGAATCCCTAAAGCCGAAAATACAAGAGCAGGCCACGCTCCTTGCCAAGTTCCAGTACAACCGTATCATCGGACTTACCAAGGGCGAGCCCATTCGATTTGAGGCCGACACCCCTCTTCCTACGCCAGCAGAAGCGAAGGCTGGAATGTTCAAAGAAGCCGCCCTGGACGCGTTGGCTGACATCTACGGCGTGAGCTCTACGAGAATGCAGGAGCTAGCCGACGACTCGTTAGCTGCATACACCAAGCTTTATGAGATCGCGCACCAGTAGCGAGCAAGCGCACTGCCGATCTAGCCTCGCACCCCAATCACTTCATCCCATCGAGTCGTGTACCTCTGACTCAGCATCTCCCGGCGCATCGCCCAAGCGGGCTTCGCCGGCACCCGACCAATGCGTACGGTGCCCCGTCCTTCGCGTTGATTGATCTGATCAACAACCGCCATCAGCTGCTCAGCACCAGGGCGCGGTTTGAGCGCAAAAAGATCTGGCGTCATCTCGCCGCGCTGGCTCAAATTCATCAGCAAGATGGAGCACTTCGAGAACGGATATCCAGGGCGGTAGATCTGACTCAGGCCTCGCTGGGCGAGCGCTAGAATCTCACGCGTGTCATCGGTAGGCGCAGGCAAAGCCAAGGTCACCGCGTTGGCGTAACGCGGCCCATTGAGATCGGCCAGCTGCGTCTGAAGGCCTACCTGAATGGAGCTGCACAACGAGTTCTGAGCGCGGAGCTTCTCGGCGGCGCGTGCCACATAAGCAGCCAGTGCCTCGCGAATAGGCGGCAGCTCCGTCTGGCGCACCCCAAACATTTTGCTTGAGGAGATCGCCTCTTTAGGGGGCGGGCCTTCGTTGAAACCGATGCAGCTGATACCGCGCAGCTCCCTCGCAGTGCGCTCCATTGTCACCCCGAACGTTTTGCGCAGCGTACCGATATCGAACGCAGCTAGATCCCATGCTGTCGCGATTTTCAGAGCCGCAAGCTTGGCCGCCGAGCGATGGCCTACCCCCCATACTTCGGACACTGGGGATAATCGAAGAAGCTTCTCCTGACGGGTCAGGTCGGTCAGGTCGAGTACACCGCCAGTACCCTTCCACTTCTTCGCGGCCCAATTGGCGAGCTTGGCCAGTGTCTTGGTCGTGCTGATGCCCACACCAACGGGCATACCAATCTCGCGTGCCAGGCGCTCACGGATTCTCCGACCCAGTGCCTCAGGATCAGCCACACCGGCCATGTCGCCCCAGGCCTCATCAATCGAGTAGACCTCAATGCCTGGCAGCATCTCGGCCATGATCCTCATCACGCGGTTACTGATGTCGGCATACAGCGTGTAGTTGCTGGAGCGCGCCACGACACCCTGGCGTCGCATCTCATCGCGCACCTTGTAGTACGCCGCGCCCATTCCTATACCCAGCGCTTTGGCTTCTGCCGAGCGGGCAATCACGCACCCGTCATTGTATCTGAATGACCCTAACAGTTAGTTGAGTGTAAGATATTGATTTATAAGCAAATTAACTCCCTAACATTTTTTTGATTATTTTCCTTCGTTCCTGATGGCGATACTCCTCGACTAAGCCTATTTCAGACGTGGCTTCGCAAAGCAGGGCGGCGGATCGCAATCGACGATAGCTTCACTGTATACTTTTGGCTCCGCATACCCCTTGAGCTACAGGAACACCAGCATGACTGTACTCCAAACGCTCTACTGGCAGCCTACGCCGCCTTAGCGCTACGCCCCCTCGCAACAACCTCGCCTCCGCCAGTTTCGCTGGCGGCTGCGTACTGCTGTATGCCCGGTTCTTACACCCAAAGCGCACAGCAAAATAATCCTCACAATTTGAATTCGTATCGACGCGCTCGCCATTTTCCTGGCATGCGTGCGGTGCATTGCTTTGGATATTCTGATGCTACAAACACTCAAACAAACGTGGTTTTCCAACGTCCGTGGCGACGTGCTCGCGGGGATCGTCGTCGCACTTGCGCTGATCCCTGAAGCCATCGCTTTCTCTATCATTGCGGGCGTCGACCCCAAAGTTGGTCTCTACGCCTCATTCTGTATCGCCGTGGTGATCGCCTTTGTCGGTGGCCGCCCAGGCATGATTTCAGCCGCGACAGGGGCCATGGCACTGCTGATGGTGACCCTGGTCAAGAACCATGGTCTTGAATATCTGCTGGCCGCCACGCTGCTGTGTGGCGTGTTGCAAATTGGTGCTGGCTACCTGAAGCTCGGCTCGCTGATGCGCTTCGTTTCGCGCTCGGTGGTGACCGGCTTCGTCAATGCACTGGCGATCCTGATTTTCATGGCTCAGCTGCCCGAGCTGACCAATGTCACCTGGCACGTCTACGCCATGACAGCCGCAGGCCTCGGCATCATCTACCTATTTCCCTATATCCCCAGGATCGGCAAGCTCATCCCATCGCCACTGGTGTGCATCATCGTGCTGACCGCAGTCGCCATGTCGGTTGGGCTGGATATCCGCACGGTCGGTGATATGGGGGAACTGCCGGATACGCTGCCAATCTTTCTCTGGCCTGACGTGCCGCTGACGTTCGAGACGTTGGCCATCATCTTCCCTTACTCGGCAGCGCTGGCCGTGGTCGGTCTGCTGGAGTCGATGATGACCGCGACTATTGTCGACGACCTGACCGACACCCCCAGCGACAAGAACCGCGAGTGCAAGGGCCAGGGCGTGGCCAACATTGCTTCGGGTCTGATCGGCGGTATGGCCGGCTGCGCGATGATTGGTCAGTCGATCATCAACGTGAAATCCGGCGGTCGTTCTCGTCTGTCCTCCCTGGCCGCAGGTGTATTCCTGCTGCTGATGGTGGTGTTCCTCGGCGACTGGCTGAAGCAGATCCCGATGGCTGCGCTGGTGGCAGTGATGATCATGGTGTCCATCGGCACCTTCAGTTGGGATTCGCTGCGCAACCTGAAGAAGCACCCGTTGTCGACCAACATTGTCATGGTCGTCACCGTTGTGGTCGTGGTGGCCACCCACAACCTTGCCTTCGGCGTGTTGGCCGGCGTGCTGCTGGCCGCGATGTTCTTCGCCAACAAGGTTGGCCATTACATGGCGATCAGTTCTTCGCTGGACGAAGCCGGCGAGCATCGTAGCTATAACGTCACCGGCCAGGTGTTCTTCAGCTCGGCAGACAAGTTCGTCGCGGCCTTTGACTTCAAGGAAGCCCTGAACAAGGTAACCATCGACCTGAATCGCGCCCACTTCTGGGATATCACCGCCGTAGCTGCCCTGGACAAGGTGGTTATCAAGTTCCGCCGCGAAGGCACCGAAGTTGAAGTGCTGGGACTCAACGAAGCGAGCGCCACTATTGTGGATCGCTTCGGTGTTCACGATAAACCCGACGCCATTGATCAACTCATGGGCCACTAAGAAGGAGAGCAACGATGACCCACGTAATTGCCTGTATCGACGGTTCCACCTCGGCTCCAGCTGTGTGCGACTACGCGGCCTGGGCCAGTCTGAGCCTGGAAGCGCCGCTGACCTTCCTGCATGTGTTGGATCAGCGCCAGTACCCGGTTGCAGCGGATCTGAGTGGTAATATCGGGCTTGGCAGCCGCGAGCATCTGCTCGATGAGCTTGCTTCCCTGGATGAACAGCGCGGCAAGTTGGCCCTTGAACAAGGGCGGATCATGTTAGTGGCCGCGAAAGAGCGGGCCATGGCGGATGGTGTGACCGCGCCTGAGTCCAAGCAGCGTCATGGCGATCTGCTGGAAAGCTTGCAAGAGCTGCAAAGCGAAACGCGCCTGCTGGTCATCGGTCGCCAGGGCGAGTCTAGTGGCAATCTGAGTCAGCATGTCGGAAGCCAGCTGGAGAGCGTGATTCGTATCATGCACCGGCCAATCCTGGTTACCCCGGCCAGCTTCCAAAAGCCCAAGAGCGCGATGCTTGCATTCGATGGCGGCGCTACTACCCGCAAGGGTGTGGAGATGCTGGCAGCCAGCCCACTGCTTAAGGGGCTGCCGATCCATCTGGTCATGGTTGGGCCCGTGAGCGATGAAGCGTCCGCGCAGCTGGACTGGGCGCAGAAAGTGCTGATCAATGCCGGATTCACTGTTCGTGCCGAGACCCGGAACGGCGAGATAGAGCCTACCCTGCACGCCTATCAGAAAGAGCATGGCATTGATCTGCTGGTGATGGGGGCCTATGGCCATTCCCGTATCCGGCAGTTCCTGGTCGGTAGCACCACGACCAGCATGCTCCGCACCACCATCAGTCCGCTGTTACTGCTGCGCTAATGGCCATGGACGACGCCCTCGATCTTGCCCATTTCAAGACCCTGCTGGAACAGCGGGCTGCCGAGCTGGATCGATTGCTGGAAGACGCTGAGTCTCGCTCGCAATCGGTAGAGCTGGATCAAAGCAAGGTAGGGCGTTTGTCGAGAATGGATGCACTCCAGCAGCAAGCAATGAACGATGCCATCCGCAGTCGGGCGCAGCATGAACGCGTCCGCCTCCAACTGGCCCTCAAGCGTTGGCACGAGGGTGAGTATGGCTGGTGTAACCAATGCGGCGAGTTGATCGCCTCGGGCCGCCTGGAATTTGATCCGGCCACGCTGCTGTGCATCACCTGTGCGAGTCGCACTGAGTCGGGTTGAAATCGTCACGATTCGTGGCGTCAGCCCCAATTAACGAGATTTCTATGTATTTGTTGGCAAAAAACTGGCTGGGCCGAACACGGAAAACAAGCGCCTGGATGTGGGCACTGCTGTGCCTTGTATTGCTTACCGTATTCCAAGTCCGCACCCATCACCTTGATGATCGTTTGTACTTCTGGATCAAGACCAGCTGGCACACCGACGATTGGCAGGAGCGCTCTGTGTGGCTGCCTGGCTATCGGGTTGAACTGGATGCTAAGGCGGTTTCCGGTGTGGACAGCAATCTTTCGGGTCTGACCTTTGACCCTGACCTAAACCTGCTGTGGGCGGTCACCAACGGCCCAAACGAACTATTGGCCCTTAGTCGTGACGGTGATGTGGAAAGGCGTTACAGCCTGGATGGCTTCCACGATGTGGAAGCTGTGTCCTATGCCGGCAATGGCCAGCTGGTAATCGCCGAGGAGCGCCGGCAGAGCCTGGTTATCGTGGATGTCCCCATCGCCGAAGACGGTAAACTTTCTCCTGATCGACCATTGAGCCGAGACCAGTATCCAGCTCTCACCCTGGCGCTTGGCAAGGAAGACAACAAAGGCCTTGAAGGGCTCGCCTACGACCTGAAAGGCGACCGCCTGTTTGTGACCAAGGAGCGAGATCCTCGCCAATTGCTGGAAGTGAGCGGCCTTCGTGCCAGCCTGGCCGGAGGCTTTTCCTTGCACGTGCGTGACCTGTCCAGCCTGGTAAAAGACAAGGTGTTTGCGACTGACCTGTCTTCAGTCGTCTTCGATCAACAGAGCGGCCATCTGATATTGCTCAGCGACGAGTCGAAACTGCTGATTGAAATGACCGACGAGGGCAAGGTGGTGAGTTTCCGCTCCCTGGCGAGAGGTTTTGCTGGTTTGTTAAAAGGCATACCCCAGGCCGAAGGCGTAACCATCGACAATGAAGGGTATTTGTACGTGGTCAGCGAGCCAAACCTGTTCTATCGCTTTACCCGAGAAAGAAACTGATCAGTTGTCAAACTACTGCCAGCTCTCACCCTGAAGAGGTGCGTCAAGAGCCAATTCGGCGCGCCCTCCATTCCGTCCGCTTTTGGCCGGCAGCTGACGCTGGTGATTGGCTGCTATCGACAAGTAGCTAGCAGCCATAATCCTGGCCGCACATGTTTATCGCAAAGTAAAGCGTTATTCGTCGCGCCGATAAAAAAGCTAGTGGGTTTAGAAAAAGTTCTTTTTTCTGCCCATTTATGGGTGTATCTAAATAGTCCTCTATCACTATACGAGGACGCAGAAGATGCGAACCCGACTAGTCGAGTTGCTCTGTGATGTGCTGGCTAATGTTCTGGCGGAGCTCGTTATCAGAGGCATTGAGGGTTTAGATCAATTGCCCTGGCTGGTTCCGGAACCGATGCTCTGAATGCTGATGAGGGCAAGTCTATACCTGCAATGAGCTATCGAGTCAGAGATAGCTTGCGAGGTATGATCACTTCGTGGAGAGGACTCCCTGAAGCTCGTTAACAGTACTCGCCACCAACTGTTCATAAGATCCTTGGCCGTATCTTTTGGCCATAAAAATGGTCGCATTATCAAAAACCACCAGGCACTTCAAGGGACTTCCTTCGATGGGGCGGATGGTGCAGGGCGCGTCTTTAACAGCAAATTGGGTATGTCCATCCAAGATGGCGTAATATTTCTCCGGATACCCAAACTCAATATTGATGTATTTTGCTCGGCTTTTGAAATCAAAATTCTTTTCTGAGAATGGGTGGGGCTGATCAAATTCAGGAAGTAGGGAGGCAATAAGCACACCTTCGAAACTGTATTCTCGTTCCCCGGATATAGCCTTAGCAGGCGTTTTGCAAGGGGCTACACCATTCCAGGAAATATCTACTAGAAATCCTCTAACCACAACCGTTCCTACGTTGTTGTGAGCGTGCATAGGATCTTTAACAGATTTAGCTATGACTTTTCGTCCCATATACTGAAATTCAGCATGGTTCTCAAAGACTGTTGCTTCGTAGACGCCGTCAATAGGTCTTGGCTGGTCATACTCAGTAGCATAAAGGTGCGCCGATGTCATATAAGCCCTAACGCTCTTATGGAATGGAACAAGGTTGCTCCAAGATAACGCTAGACGCAGGAGTGCTGACGCGCAATTGTGAAAGTGACACTTTCTCGTGACGAACTTGATCTCAGTAGAGGGCGTGCCCTCATTGTGCTGCGCATACTGACGACGCTTAAGTCAATTCTCGCAAGACTGATGCCTTGATCATTTAAGTCTGTCGTTAGTGCGCGGGCTCAGGCCTAGCTGGACAAGGTGGTTCAGATGGTGGCAAGCAGTCGGCGAACTCTTTATAGATCTTCCCCATGATCCCGGCCTCGGCAGGATAGCCGGCGATGATGAGCAGGAGGTTGCCGGCTATCCCCAGCAGACCGTTGGAGTGACGAACTTGCATCAGCGCAAGCTCCACTGGAAATCCCTTTCCGTGCCGGTTCACTGCGTGGATGCCGCCATGCACGTAAGAACTCAGGGGTTTCCAGGAGTAGTGCTTGAATTCACGCAGACCAGCCACCGGCACGTGTGGTGCCTTTGCCTCTATCTCATCGAGCATTCGGCTAAGCATAGGGATCTTGCTGGCTTGCTTAGCATTCTCCCGCGTCAGCTCGGCCAGCATGAGTTCCACGTCCTGGTCGGTCGCGCAATGATGCATCCAGATCGCGCGCACCAGCGACTCGTATTGCACTCGCAGGAGTGCTGAGGCCGACGTGCAAAGCCCGGCAGCCGTCAGGTACTTCAGGCTCTGTGCATGCTCGAAGCCAAGACTCGCAACGGCTCTTACCGCACGCAGGCGGCTGGAGTCGTCGAACAGGGCGAGCCCAAGGAAGTCGGCAAGTTGACCCTCAAGCTCTGCTGACCGGGCCAGAAGGTGGTTCATATCCATTACTACATCCAGAAGTCGAGCTGGGCCCGGAGCCGGCGCAGGTGTGGGGGGATGACGGAAACAGGAAGGTCGGACAGGAGGGAAAGTGTCAGCCGCCCTTGAAGACGTCGCAGCGCTTGAAAGTGCTGGCGGTTCATAGTGCGGAACTCGCCCAGTAGTGGGCGTTCCCCAGCCTCGATGTTCGCTAGGAGAAGGCCAACTAGTTGCGCCAGTCCTTCCCCACTGACCTGGCTCGGTAAGTCCTCTGCAAGTTCGCCTTCCAGCAGCGGCTTCAGGAAGCTCAGAACTTTCTGCTCCAGCACTTGAGCACCGTACTCTGCCAGCGCAATCGCCCAGACAGTGCGGTCATCTTCGTGTGTCATTGGTGCTCCAGGTGCGAAAAAGGCCGCGAATGCGGCCCTTCCGTCGAAGCTGATACCGGCTTATTGCAGCCAGCTTTCGACCTTCTCAGCGCCGTACTGCTCTTTCCAAGCTTTCAGAGTTTTGTGGTTGCCGCCTTTGGTTTCGACTACTTCACCGTTGTTCGGGTTTTTGTAGACCTTCAGGGTGCGCTCGCGACGAGCACCTTTGACAGGGACTACAGCGCCCTTGTTGGCTTTCGGATCGAGGAGGGCGATCACGTTGCGGAGGGAGTAGCTGTACTCAGCCAGCAGGGCGCGGAGTTTGGATTCAAATTCGATTTCGCGCTTGAGCTTCTCGTCGCCTTTCAGGGCTTCGAGGCGTTTTTGTTGCTCAGCGATTTGGGCTTCGAGTGCTTTGTATTCTGCAATTATCGACATGGTGAGTCTCGGTTCTTGAAAAGGATGTTTTTACTGTATTCGCAAGCGCTAATCAACGCAAGTGAGAAACTCTAGCGCTATTGGCTTTTAGCTTTAGAGTAGTCCTTACCATCAACGGGAGGAAAGAAGCCAAATCTTCCCATATTCCTGTTTTTAGAGAAGTGGTAATAGGTCACGCTTGGAATCAGAGATAAATCAGGTTCTTGGTTGTCGAAGATGATGATCTGGCGATTATTGTAATTTTCGGCAACATCGCTATAGAACGAATAGACCATATCTCCGGCAATCTTGTCAGCTTCGCTTTGCTCCTCGCCACGGTCTTGGTCAGCCTGCTTGTACGTGGTCAGGGGCGAGTCAAGTACTACAAAACCAGGGTGTCGACCCAGCGGGGAAAGGTGTTGCATCAATCCAATGACAAACGACGAAAAGCCTATGGCGCGGTAACCCTTTCCGAAGTGAGGCCTTCTCTTACCGCCGATCACCAAGTCTCTTTTCTTCGTGTCGAACTCAGTCGGCTTGTGGTTAGGGAAGTCCCAGCGCTCCAGGACATTTTCTACGGCTGCGGCCAGTTGTTTGAGATCGCTGTCAAAGTCTGGAATCGCGTAATCATCTTGTTTTTCATCGAGCTTTCCTTTCAGCAGATCCAGCTCACGGGCAAGCTCGTCGAAGGAGCTGGCTTTATGTCGGAGTGCCAGGATTTTTCGCTTCAGCTCGTTGCAGTTATCTCTAATGCCATTCACTGCTTCCAACACGTCAGTAAAGGACATTGAAAGTTTCGTTTCAATGTTGAAAAGAATATCCCTCAGACTGCTGATTGAGGTTTGTTCAGTAGAAATCGTATTGCCTAAGTCAGCGAGTGCAACCGACAGTTCGTTCAGGTGGAAGTCAATTTTTGCCCTTTCGGCCTCTACAGCAGGCAGGATATCTGTAGGGGAGTTCTCTAAGTGGTCATGGGGAACTTTGCTGCCACAGGTTGGACATAGAACCTCCTGGTATAGCTCAAGCAGACCAGAGGCCTCGCTTATGCCTAAAAGGCGCTCAGCATCAGAACGATATTTACCTTGCAGTGCGACAAGTCTATCCATCAATCCTTGGTTTTCTGCAAGAGATTCAACCGCTGCCGAAAGATTGATCGAAATTGATTGCTTAAAGTTTAACAGGTGGTCATTTTCGGAGATCAGGGCGTTAAGCTCCCTTTCTCTGAGTTCGAAAAGAATTTCTTGTGCTTCCAGGTTCTCTTCAAGCTCATCGATCTCGGTCTCTAGCTTTACCCTTCCTTCAGGGTAAAGCCGCTCTAACAAGTACTCGACGGTGGAGACCTTCTGTTTCAGGGTGGATTTGGATGCCAAGTCTTTCTTGATCGACGCAACCTCGGAGTCATCCACCCCGGTTAGTAAAGTGCGCAGCAGCGATAGTTCAGACGTTGCTTCATTATTCTGTCCCGTTCCGAGGGGAGAGTATTCGGCCACAATCCTCGTCTCATCGATAACGAACACCTTCTCCAAATTTCGAAGAGACAGCGAGGCTGTGGTTAACTTTTCCTTTCCTTGGAGAAGCTTCTTATCACTTAACGAGATCTTGTGAAGGAAGTAGTTCGATAAATTGTTGAGGTCGCCAAACTGATGCTTCGTTTTGAGCTTGCGAGGTGAGCAACCTGGCTCATACAGATATATTGGCGCCTTTTCGCTAAGTTCCCGCGTTAAGGTGAAGCCAGATCCATCGTCATTCTCGAACTGAACGGTCAGTGTGGTATAGCCCGTAGATTCATCGATAGGCTTGGGAGGATCTTCGGCGCCAAGAATAAATTTTATGCACTGGACAACGTAGGATTTTCCGGTATCTGATGCGCCCACGACTATGTTAGCGCCACGCTCAAAAAATAGTGCAGAGGAAACTTTGTTCTCGCCGCTGACAGTCAGGCTGCGAATAATCATCTGTAGCGAACCCTTGTAGTAAACAGGCTTTTCTGCTCTTGGTACAGCTCATCAATGTTGTTCTCAATCCACGAGAGATTTTGAATAAGCTTTTTGTAGTAAGAGGATTTCAGCGCGCTTGTGTAGTAAATCGCCTTGTCGGTAGCCTTGTACTTGATGCCATCACGACCAATACTCGTCGTGATTATGCCCTTGGATATGAAGTAGGCCAGCGTGGCGGGAAGTGTTTCTCTTCGCTTGATGATCTCAGCAAAGTGATTGGGGAGAGGGGGATGAACGTTGGCTACGCCATTGAACTCTTTAGAATAAATTAATACGTAGTCAAAGAAGGCGAGCTCATCTAGATTTAGCTCTATATTTTCAATGTTGGCCAGAATCAGCGCTATTCGAGTGCCTACCTCAACAGGGCCATTGAAGATTTCGACTGGTAGATTCATTTTTTAACCCACCGAAAAACTTGGTCATTTACGATGTGGTGACATAGCCCTTTTTTGTCTTGAATTTTTATAAAGGGATGGAGTGGGTGAGAGCTATACTCTGCCAGAGCCGATATTTCACACGTCCTTAAGTAGCGCGCATAGCCGTCTGTGTATTGCTGGTTCACGGTTGCAGAAATGGCCTCGTGGCACTCCTCTTTCAAATCACTAAAATAGCCGATGGGCAGCCAGTCTCTGGAGAACCGTTCCAGGGACTCGGCGGCATAGAAGTTATTCCGGGCGCTTTTTAGTTCAGTCTTGAAATCTGGGTGGCTTGCGATAGAGGACAGGTCTATGACTTCTCCCTTCTTATCGGAAAAAGCCTCAAGCAGAGCCGCTGTATAGATGTGCTCTGACGCCGCAATGGTTTCAGGGGCTTTAGGTATTTCGGGTCTTCTTCTATTGTAGAGCCCGAAACGCAGCGTATGGAAAGGTGTTTGGCTGTGCAGCTCAATCAACGCCAGCGGAGGGATATCGTCGAAGATCGAAAAATCAATGGAGTCGATATGTGCAAGAAATTTTGAATCCAGTTCGATGATTTTGGATTTAGTGATTTTGCTAGCGCACGTTTTTTCCCATCGACCTAAAAGCTCAGATTTCAGTTTTTGCGGGTCTTGTAGGGCTTTGATGAGATTGGTGCCACAGCCCTTGGGCGTCACAAAGTAGTAGCGCTCTGGAAGCAGATACTCGCCGATGTAGGTGTAATAGCAAATCTTACCTATCTCTAAGACGGCATCCTCAACACTAAGCTTTTCTTTATAATGCTTGCACTGGTAATTATTCCATCCACTCGCGGTATAGGCGATTACGTCACGTCCCATATCCCCGCCGCCGCCACATTTAGTGACTTTCCTGTATTGCTCCTTGAGGTAGTGCACGAATTCAAGGGTGAAGTTCTCCCAATCGTCGGAGGACATAATTAGCAGCCTGTCCAACACGGGAACGGGCGCGCCCACTTGGACATCAAGGGCTGTTGCCGAAAAATCGGCTGGCTTTGGTTGAGGGATTTCGCTCTCAATCATTTCGAGCCCCTTTTTCTAGGTGGGGCATTAGTATTTCTTAGAAATGTAAATAAGCCCATTCCTTTCCTCAAGCTGATTTCCCGTGGATACCAGTATTGAGTCCAGCGCCAAATCCCAAGGGATATTTTCTAGAGCTAGACTTATTGTTCCTTCCACATCACTCGAAACGACGAAATTCTTGTCTGCAAAGTCCGCTATCAACTGGACGGCAGATCGCACGTCAATATCCATCAATCTGATGGTTATCGCTTCGCCAGTAAATTTTCGATCTTGGATAAGGCTTTCTTTGTCTAGATGGACAATGATCTTGGGCTTTAGGGAGAAGAGTGAGATCTGATCCGACGCTCCAAGCTGAACAACGCGGTGCTCTTGTTGATACCGATCAGCCTTGACTGTTACCCCGTAACGGCCTTGGTTGAGGCACATCCCGTTATAGAAGGGCTTTTCGAGCTCACTAATGTCTACCTGGGCTTCAAATGGATAGGCCTCAACCCGCAGGGCGACCTGGCCATTGGGGCACGAGGAGTGGCGGGGGCCAACCTCTAGACCGGCTATTGAAATAATGCTTTGAAAGGCCGCAATCCCCGCCGTAAAGCCAGTAACTATTAGCCCAAGAGACTTTAGGGATTCGGGGAAGTGCATGGCAATATCCATATCGAAGAAATGAAGCCTTATAACCTGCATAGTCAATTGCAGACAATATCAGCTAGCCATCACTAGTGACGATGATGCGCAGGGAAGCTCTGGTGTTGAGTTAACGGGCCACCTCCTATTGGCTAATCCCTTCGGGGGAGGAAGGAGGGCTTAGGTCATCAAGGGGATTGCGGGGTTGGGGGTGAGTGTTGACTCGGCGCCTTGGGGCGTTCTGTCCAGGCGGGTGCCCGGCTCACTAGGTTAAGAATCTTCACGCTAGGCAAAAAAAATCAGGTCATCATGTTGACAGCATAAGTTTTGCGAAAGCTTGATCTCGATCATCTTCACCTGCGGGCTGGCTGCCTGGACGGCGAAGTGTTCGGGGTCGAAGCGGCCGTCGGACGCGCGGCAACCGAAGTAGCCGCTGCCCAGCTCCCAGACCAGATCACCGCCGTGCTCGCGGTGGTAGGGGCTGATGCTGCCTTCGCCGGTGTCGTGGTAGAACTCGCCGAGTTTCGCCCCTTCGTTGAGCGCGCGAATGGCATTGGCGCTGAGCGAGCCGAAGCTCATCGCCGAGATGTTGAACAGCGAAGCCGAGTACGGCTGGCTACATTGCGGCCCGCCAATCTCTACGCGAAAGCTGCAGGGGTCGGTAAGCGGCGCCGGGCGCATGGAGTGGCTGATGAACTCGAAACCGTTCTGGTACACATCGCTCAGTGTGCCGAAGGGTTTGTCGGCACCTTCGTTCTTGGCGCGGGAATACACCAGCGAGCGCTGGGCGCGGGAGAAGGGCAGTTGCTCGGCGTCACCTTCGAGCAGGTATTGGCGAATCTCCGGGCGGATACCTTCGACCAGGTAGCGGATGTTGCCCAGGATCGGGTAGTTGCGCCGCACTGCATGGCGCGTCTGCAGCAGGTCGCCGATACCGATCAGGCTGAGCACGCCGGTGAGCAGGGTAAGCGGCCACAGCCATTGATGACCAAGGAAAGGCAGGCTGGCCAGGGTGAACAGCACGCAGAAGGCGAAAAAAGCGTAGCGGCTGAGCAGGGAGAGGTTCATGCAAACTCCAGGTGCGCGGATCAAGATAAGACTTTAGACCAAACGGCTATATTGGGTCATGTTCTGTCCGTCTAGACACTCTCAAGGGCTAAGGACGAACCCCATCGCCCTGTGGCACACTCAGTGGCCCGGAGCCAACCGTCGTAAGAGCTTGGCCCAAGTCTCCCGATTTTCGGCCTGCGCCATTGTCGCCGGCCTACTGCCTGAGGCCGCCAGCGGCCGAGAAGAGGAATGAGCGTGCATAACGTCGTCATCAGTGGTACCGGCCTCTATACCCCGGCCAACAGCATTTCCAACGACGAGCTGGTGGCATCCTTCAATGCTTATGTGCAGCAGTTCAACGCCGACAACGCCGAGGCCATCGCCCGCGGTGAGGTGGAGGCGCTGAGCGAGTCCAGCAGCGGATTCATCGAGAAGGCGTCGGGCATCAAGAGCCGCTTCGTCATCGACAAGGCCGGCATTCTCGACCCGCAGCGCATGGTGCCGAGCATTCCCGAGCGTTCCAACGAAGACTGGGGCATCCTCTGCGAAATGGCCGTGGGCGCTGCCAAGCAGGCGCTGGAGCGGGCCGGCAAGACCGTCGCTGATATCGATGGGGTGATCGTCGCCTGCTCGAACTTGCAGCGCGCCTACCCGGCGGTGGCCATCGAAGTGCAGGCCGCGCTGGGTATCCAGGGCTGGGGCTACGACATGAACGTGGCTTGCTCCTCGGCCACCTTCGGCATCCAGGCTGCGACCACCGCGATCCAGACCGGCCAGGCCCGCGCCATCCTTATGGTCAACCCGGAAATCTGCACCGGCCACCTCAACTTCCGCGACCGCGACAGCCACTTCATCTTCGGCGACGCCGCCACCGCAGTGATCATCGAGCGTGCCGACCAGGCCACCTCCAAGCACCAGTTCGACGTAGTCAGCACCAAGCTGCTGACTCAGTTCTCCAACAACATCCGCAACAACTTCGGCTTCCTCAACCGCGCCGCGGAAGAGGGCGTGGGCGCCCGCGACAAACTGTTCGTGCAGGAGGGCCGCAAGGTGTTCAAGGACGTCTGCCCGATGGTCGCCGAGCTGATCGCCGCACACCTGGCGGAAAACCAGCTCAACGTCAGCGACGTCAAGCGCTTCTGGCTGCACCAGGCCAACCTCAACATGAACCTGCTGATCGCGCGCAAGCTGCTCGGTCGCGACGCCGAGCCACACGAGGCCCCGGTGATCCTCGACACCTACGCCAACACCAGTTCGGCCGGCTCGGTGATCGCCCTGCACAAGAATCAGGATGACCTGCCGGCGGGCAGCCTGGGTGTTCTAAGCTCCTTTGGTGCCGGTTATTCGATCGGCAGTGTAATTTTGCGCAAGCGCTGAACTCTCTGTAGGTATGCCTGCCGCGTACGCAGAGCGTGATCGTGCGCGCCAGGCCCTACCACGGGAGTTCTATGTCCGATACCGATCTGTTGGATCGTCTGCTCACCGGTGAGCAGAAGGCCTACCGCGAGCTGGTCGCTCGTTACCAGGGGGCGATGCGAGCGGTGGCCTACGCCATCGTCGGCAGTCGCCACGCCGACGAAGTGGTGCAGGATGCCTGGCTCGCCGTAGTGCGCAGCCTGGCAGGCTTCCAGGGGCGCTCCAGCCTCAAGACCTGGCTGCTGACCATCACCGCCAACACCGCCAAGACCCGCCTCAAGCACAACCGTCGCGAGGTGCTGCTTGACGACCTGGCCGCGCCCCATGGCACGGTGGGTGACGAGCGCTTCGCCGATGACGGCCACTGGCTGCTGGCGCCACATGCCTGGCATCAGGACAGCCCCGAAGCCCTGCTCACCGAGGACGAATTGCGCGATTGCCTGGAACACACCCTGGCCAGCCTGTCCGAGTTGCAGGCCAGCGTGCTGGTGCTGCGCGAGCGACAGGGTCTGGAGCTGGAGGCGATCTGTAATCTTCTCGACATCTCGCTCTCCAATGCCCGTGTGCTGCTGCACCGGGCACGCCTGAAAGTCTTTGCCACCCTGGAACATTTCGAGGAGACAGGCCAATGCTGACCTGCAAGGAATTGGTCGCTCATTCCAGCGATTATCTCGACGGCCAACTGACCCTGCGTCAACGCCTGGCCGTCCGCGCGCACCTGGCCATGTGCGGCAACTGCCGGCGTTTCATCCGGCAGATGAAACTGACCCAGGCAGTGATCCGGCAGATGCCGGAGGGCGAGTTGCCTGAACTCGACGCCCTGGCCGAGCGCCTGGCGCAGGATCGGCGTAATCAGGGGTGAGCGGCGTTCTTGCTGGGACGGCTTGGTGTCGCCCTCCCGGGCAAGTCATTGCGTAGGGTGGATCGGGGCGAGTAGCCGACGCTTTTTTCATCCACCGTTTGCGATGGTTGTTCGGGCTAATTGATAGTGCATCGCAACGAAGAAACCTGCGGCAAACTTCGCTTGCAAGAGCAGCACCTTAGGATGGTTAGAGCAACGCGAAACCCAGGCTACTTGCTGGTGTCATGGTATTTGAAAAGTGATTTCAATATTCTCTTAGCTTGCGAAAATCCCATGTAATATTCTCGCCCTTTTTCTCTTGCCCGTCTGGATAAACCCGACCAGATAGCGATCTAAGATGAAGGGTGTCGCCTTGAAATTCTCCTTCATACTTTGTGTAGTAGATGTGCGGCACAAATCCATCGGTTTTCAAATGGTCAAATATTCTTTGTCCTGAAATTAAACTCCCATTCCTTGTGAACTTAATGGGTTCTTTTGTGGACGGATATTCTGCTGCTAAATTGGCGAGGTTGGATAGAAATATTTCAACATTGTCCCTGTTGCGCAATATTACAAATTGATCATTTGGCAGAAGAAACAAAAAAGCTTGATATTTGCCATATCCAACAGGCTCTTCAATGTCGTCGTAATATATTGCTAAAACTGGCAGCTCGTTCAGGTGCGGCTGTATATCGGCTGGCTCAGGTGGTGCGCTAGTGCAGCCGGCTAAGGACATCATGAAGATCACTAATGGCATGAAAGATCTATTCATAATTATAACCTTGCGTTAATGCTTTGAGCATTAATGGGGGTGTCATTGATTTTTCGAAAAGTGGATAGATTATTTTTAGGGCGATAGTGCTGCGCCATAAATAAATCTGTCCCCTTTTTCTACCCTTTTCCCATTTTAGCGCATCCCGGCTGCAAGCCCTTGCTGCTTTGATTTTTTATGCATTTCTTGGCACTTTACGCTTAGCTGATTAACGGCCTGACTAAATGCAATTTTCTCTGCCTTTATATCTTCACGGACTCGATTAGCACTATCCAGATATTTTTCTTGGTAGCTACTTATGAGCATCCTGTCACTTGCTTTAGATTCAAGCTCTAAGAGCTGAGACTGCATAACTGAAACTCTTTTATCATGAGATTCGGATAAGAGAGGAAGACCATCTATATTGCATTCCATGTTTTCTTTGCTTGCCACTGCAGATAGATCTGGGGTCTTAGTTAATGACGGAAAAACAAAAGACATGAATGAAGCGCCGGCCAGAAAGCCTGTAAGAAGTAGACTGCAACCAAATACAACTGGATGATTTTCAAATTCTTCTTTCATCGATTTTTTTCATTGCTTTGGCTAGAAAAACTCTTTGGTATAGATGCTGCTTGATTTCTTAATTTTGCGGCTGTAATAGCCTGGTTAAGAATGCCAATTGCATTATTCATGTTGGTTTTTGAATCTTCAGAGCTCCCCATTCGAGCAGTGACTGTTGCCCTTGTTACGGACTGAGTAAATGCAGTTGATAGCTCTTTACTAAACGAAAGGAGGGGGCGAACAGAATCTGACCAGTTCTCGAATGCTTCTAGCGAGCTAAAAGGTGAAGTCTGACTTCGTTCCCGTTTCAGTTTTTCTAATTCTTCAAGGATGTTCATATGTATTTATACATAACGTTTGGTTAAGGGGCCGGCTTTAGTCGGTTCCGAGTGAGCGAAGCTAACGACTTGAACCACTTGTTGGGCGAGTATATCGCGCGCAGCTGTGAACTAGAGGTTTTGTGATGCGGAGTTATTAATGTGTGCATAAATTGGGGTTAGCTCTGTTATCAAATCGTTAATTTTGGTAATACACTCATGCAGCAATTTGGCAAGCTCAGCTCCGCCGCTGGAAAAATAGTGATTCATTAGCTCTTCAAGCGTGCCCTCTTCGGCGATTTTAAATTTTAGGGTATTTATTGCGCTGAAGAGACCAAGTTCTCGGGTTGAAAAATTTTTTGAGTGGGCTATCTCATTTCGTGTGTTTTTATGCGGTAAAGCAATTTTTTTGACGTTTTTTAGTGCAGAATGGATTTTAGGATACTTGGCGGCGGTTTGTTTAAGCACAAACTCATTTGCTCCAATCTTTTCTAGATTTGATGGCGGGAGAATTAGTGATGTGCCGACAAGGAGGTGAGTTCTGTCAACCGCCCCGGAGAGCCGTATTAGAAAATTTTCGTAATGATAGATATAAATTTTTTCTGCGTTCGGGGTCTTGTCAGTTAGTTCCAATATAAAATTGAGGGCGATGCGGAGTGAGCTGATCAAATTGTCCAGCTCACTAACGCGCTGAAAAACGCTTTCTGCATATATTTCCAGTGCGCTTGCCGGGAAATTTGATTTTTCCTTAGTTAATTTTTCTAGCCCTTTTTGCAGGTACTCGTGAAGATGAGGTTGAAGTGGTAGGAGTGCAGGGTGGTCTACGAGTAACTGCTGCATATGTGTAACGCCTAACGTTTGGTTAAGGGGCCGGCTTTAGCCGGTCCCGAGTGAGCGAAGCGAACGACTTGAACCACTAGTTAGAAGCCTTTCACCCATGAAAAAATGCCTTAACATTTTTTGAAGCTTTTTCCATCAGTCCGCTTTCTAAATTCAAAGTTACTTGAGCATCCCAAGGTTCTGCCCCTTCGTATTGGGAGAACTTTAGCTTAACCGCTATGTGACCTTTCTGATCCGATGTGCATGTAATTGAAAATTCTTGTTCAATGGATGCCCATTCTATTTCGCCGTCCCAGCCTTTCCATTCTTTGGCCATGTACGCAAATAGATCAACTAATAAGTAGCAATCGGTGTAGCCCCAGACGCGTCTAGAAAGAAAGACATCATGACTTTTGTATGTCGCAGTAAAATAGTCGCCTTCGATATTTGATAGCACTAGTTGTGCGGCTGTATCTGCTGATTTGATGACGACTTCATTCATCGCTATGGCTTCTAACAGTGATTAGATAGTCTTCCGTACTAATCCAATAGCATGGAAGGCGGTATAACTCCGAAAAATGAAAGCTTAATGATCAGGAAAATTTAAACCTTTCAAAAACTTAGCAGGCGAGGTAGACGCTAGTGCGTGTTCGCTTGACTTCCACATTTCACGCTTTTATTACTACTGGATAGGTATACACAAAGGCACTCGAAAGGTGCAAGGCACGCGAGAGACTGTGTCGAAATTGAGGAGCGATACAAAGTTGCGGCGCATTAGGGTGGGTGACGCTTTTTCATCCACTGTTTGGGTGGCTGTTCGGGCTACTGGCTATCGAAAACCTCGCCGCTGAAGCGCCTCCCACGGTGTGGTGGATGTTCCTGTGCCTGTGGGAGGGGCTTTCGGCTCTGGCATCCTACTTCGCTCTACCTCCTGCATCCATGCAGTCGTAGCCGCGACTGGTAGCGGGCAAAGCCCCCCGGATTTCATCCGGGCTACGAAAAACTTTTTCGCCTGCTGTAACGCCCGCATCCCTGCCTCGTCCATTGCTGCGAGGGCGCCAACCTGGCGTCGTATTCGAAACCGATGGAGAGATGCCATGAAACAACTCAATACCCTGACTGCCACCCTGGGCGCTGCGCTGCTGACTTCCATGGCGTTCACTGCCCATGCCGCGAGCAACCCCTTCGCTGCACAGGAACTGGCCAGCGGCTACAGCCTGGCCGCTGCCGAGAAGGCGCAGGAAGGTTCCTGTGGCGAAGGCAAATGCGGTGGCGAGATGAAAGGCGACGCAGAGGGCAAGTGTGGCGAGGGCAAGTGTGGTGGCGAGAAAAAAGCCGACGCCGAGGGTAAATGCGGCGAAGGCAAGTGCGGCGGCGAGAAGAGCGAGTAAGGGCGCAGGGGAGGACGGATCATGCTCCTCGCAAACCTCACCGGCGCCGGTCTCGGCTTGCGGCGCGGGCTGCTCGCCGAGTTGGTCGGCGATGACGCCAGCGGCGCCGACTTTCTCGAAGTGGCGCCGGAGAACTGGATCGGTGTCGGTGGCCGGCTGGGCAAGCAGTTGCTTGCCCTCAGCGAGCGCCGGCCGTTGCTGTGCCATGGTCTGTCCCTCAACCTCGGCGGCTTCGCGCCACTGAACCTGGAGTTGCTGCACGCCATCAAGGGCTTTCTCGACGCGCATGGCGTGTTGGCCTACAGCGAGCATCTGTCGGCATGTGCCGACGATGGCCAGCTGTATGACCTGATGCCGCTGCCGTTTTCCGAAGAGTCGGTGCTGCGCATCGCCGAGCGCGTGCGCGTCGTTCAGGACGTACTGGAGCGGCCGCTGATCATCGAGAACGTCTCGGCCTATGCGCGCCTGCCCGGTGAGCTGGACGAAGCGGATTTTGTTCGCGCGGTGCTGGAACGTGCCGACTGCCAGTTGTTGCTGGACGTCAACAACGTCTACGTCAACAGCCTGAACTTCGGCTTCGATGCCGAGGCTTATATCGCCGCGATGCCGAGTGAGCGCATCGCCTATCTGCATGTCGCCGGTCATTACGACCAGGCGGCTGACCTGAAGATCGACACCCACGGCGCGCCGGTGATCGACCCGGTGTGGGCACTGCTGAGCAGCGCTTACGCGCAGCATGGCGTGCGCCCGACGCTGCTGGAGCGCGACTTCAACTTCCCGCCGCTGGCCGAGCTGTATGCCGAGCTGGCGCATATCCGTAGCCTGCAGCAGGCTGCGCAACCGCTGAGCAGGTACGGCACATGAGCGGGGTTCAGCAGCAGCGCGACTTCGCTGCACGTATTCGCCAGCCTGAGGCGCAGGCCTTGCTGCCCGGCATTACGGCCGAGCGCATGGCGGTCTACGAGGAGCTGTTTTTCAACAATGTCGCCAGCCTGGTGGGCGGCGCCTTCCCCGTGCTGCGCGGGGTTCTCGGGGCCGAGCGCTGGCAGCGGTTGCTGCGCGCGTTCTTCGCCGAGCATCGGGCGAGCACGCCGTACTTTCTCGAGATCAGTCAGGAATTCATTGCCTGGCTGCAGCAGGGTTATCGCGCCGAGCCTGACGACCCTGCGTTCATGCTGGAGCTGGCGCACTACGAGTGGGTCGAGCTGGCGCTGGATGTCAGCGATGCGCAGTTGCCCGCGCACGGTTGGTCGCCATTGGCCTGGCCGCTGGCATATCGCTGGCCGGTGCAGAGGATCGGTGCCGATCACTGCCCCACGCAGCCGCCAGCAGAGCCGACCTGCCTGCTGGTCTGGCGTGATAGCCAGGATCAGGTGCGCTTCATGCAGCTGGCGCCATTCGCCTTTCAACTGGCGCTGCGCCTGCAGGCCGGCGAGCCGCCTGTGCAGGCGCAGCTGGAGTTGGCCAAGGCCCATGGCCTGGCCGCTGATCGCACCTATTTCGACAACGCCCGCGCGCTGCTGGATGACTGGCAGGCGCGCGATATCTGGTTTCCCCATTCCGAGGACTGACCGCCATGATCGCTTTGCTCAATCGCTTCCAGGACGCGCTGGAGGCTGCCCGGCGCCTGGATTTTCTCGGCCCGCTGCTGCTGCGCCTGTATCTGGTGCCGGTGTTCTGGATGGCCGGCACGCAGAAGCTCAAGGACATCGATGCCACTGCCGCCTGGTTCGGCAATCCGGATTGGGGGCTCGGCCTGCCGTTTCCCGAGCTGCTGACCTGGGCGGCAGCGCTGACCGAGGCCGGTGGCGCCATCCTGCTGCTGTTCGGATTTGCCGTGCGCTGGATCAGCATCCCGCTGATCGTCACCATGCTGGTGGCCATCTTCGCCGTGCACTGGCCCTATGGCTGGCAAGCGATTGCCGACCCATCCGCGCCGTTCGCCAACGAGCGCGTGCTGGCGGCGGCGGAGAAGCTCGAGCGGGCGCGCAGCATCCTGCGTGAGCACGGCAATTACGACTGGCTGACCGCCAGCGGCAAGTTCGTGGTGCTGAACAATGGCATCGAGTTCGCCGCCACCTACCTGGTGATGCTGGTGGCGTTGTTCTTCAGTGGGGCAGGGCGCTGGTTGAGCATCGATTACTGGCTGGCACGGCGTTTCAGAATTTCCCGCTAACCCAGCGGATTGTCCCTGCGCCGGCTTTCGCGAAACTCGCCCGGCGTCTGCCCGGTCCAACTCTTGAAGCTGCGGTGGAACGAGCGTGACTCGGTGAAACCGAGGTAGCAGGCGATGTCCTGGATCGCCAGGTCGCTGCGCAGCAGGTAATGCTCGGCCAGTTCCTGACGCAGCTCGTCGAGTATCTGCTGATAGCTGGTGCCGGCCTGCTGCAGGTGGCGCTGCAGGGTGCGCACGGTCATGTCGAACTTCTCCGCCACCCGTTCCTTGCGCGGCAGGCCGTCCTTGAGCAGCAGGCGCAGGGCGTTCTTCACCCGGCGCGGCAGCGGCTCGTCGTCATCCAGCCCGGCCATCATGGTCAGGGCATGTTCTTCCAGGGTGCGCAGCAGGTTGGCGTCGGCCTGGCGCAGCGGCACGCCGAGATAGTCCAGCGGCACCAGCAGGGCGTTGCAGGGTTGTTCGAACCGCACCGGGCAGCCGAACAGCTGCTGGTATTCGGCCAGGTCGGTGGTGGCCGGTTGCGCGTGTTCGAACCAGACCTCGCGTGGCGAATGCTCGGAGTCGGCGATCCAGCGTGCGTACAGCAGCCAGGAGGCGAGCACGTTCTCCACCATGTGCCGGCGCACGTCCGGCGCCTGATGGCGGCAGCTCCAGATCAGCCGCACGTGATCCTCGGCCGCCTCGATGCGACTGGTGCCCATGTCGCCCACCAGTTTCTCGTAGGGCACGATGCGGCCCATGGCTTCGCCCAGGGTGGCGCAGTTCATGGCGATGTAGCCGAGCACGCTCCACGAGCCGGGCTGGACGAAACGCGCCGAGTGCAGGCCGAACAAGGGGTCGCCGGACACCTCCATCAAATGCGCCAGCAGGCGTTCATGCACCTCGCTGGGAATCCGCTTGCCGTTGTCGGCCAGGTCCTGCGCCTGGATACCGGCTGCCGCGAGCGCGCGGTCGATATCCAGGCCGAGCTGTTCGGCCTGGCGCAGGTACTTGAGCAGAGCGGGAACCGAGGTGTAGCCGAGGTTTTCCATGGATTCTTCTTGTTCTGCGAGGCCTGTCTTGATTGGCGATAGCGCTTGTCCCGATTCGACAGTGACGGAAATCGGCGGCTGGCTAGTATAGGCAGCCATAAGTGCTGATCGGAATGGGGGATGCGATGCGACGCTGGAACGGATGGGGTGACGAAGCGACCGAGGTGGAACTGCCGGCCCATGGCGAGGCCTTTCTCGCCGAGCTGATCGGGCCGGGGCAGCGCCTGGCAGACGCCAGCCTGCAGGACGTGCTGGCGCGTGTGCCGGCCTCGCGTCTGGCCCCCAACCCGCTGATCTGCGTTGATGCCGAAGTGCGCGTGCGCCATGCCCGCGGCCAGAGCCTGCCGGACTGGCTGGCGATGCGCTCCGGCGAGTTCGGTCTGTTTCCCGATGGCGTCGCCTGCCCGGAAAGCGCCGAGCAGATCCGCGAGCTGCTGGCCTGGGCGCAACAGCATGACGTCACCCTGATTCCTTACGGCGGCGGTACTTCGGTGGCCGGCCACATCAACCCGCAGGCCGGCCAGCGCCCGGTGCTGACCCTGTCGCTGGAGCGCATGACGCGCCTGCTGGAGATCGACGAGGACAGCCTGATCGCTACCTTTGGCCCCGGCGCCAACGGCCCGCAGGTGGAAAGCCAACTGCGCGCACGCGGCTATACGCTTGGGCATTTTCCGCAGTCCTGGGAGCTGTCCACCCTCGGTGGCTGGGTCGCCAGTCGCTCCAGCGGCCAGCAGTCGCTGCGCTACGGGCGCATCGAGCAACTGTTCGCTGGCGGCAAGCTGGAAACCTTCGCCGGCACCCTGGAGATTCCGACATTCCCGGCCTCGGCCGCAGGGCCCGATCTGCGCGAGCTGGTTATGGGCTCGGAAGGGCGCTTCGGGGTGATCTCCGAGGTGCGCGTGCGCGTCAGTCGCCTGGCCGAGCAGGAGCGCTTCTACGCGGTCTTCTTGCCCAACTGGCAGCAGGCGCTGAGCGCCATTCGCAGCCTGGCCCAGGCGCGCGTGCCGATGTCCATGCTGCGTCTGTCCAACGCCATCGAAACCCGTACCCAGCTGGCCCTGGCCGGTCACCCGCAACAGATCGCGCTGCTGGAGAAGTACCTGGCCCTGCGCGGTGCCCGTGACGGCAAGTGCATGCTGACCTTCGGCGTCACCGGCAGCCGCATGCAGAATGCCGCGTCGCTGAAACAGGCGCGGCGCCTGCTGAAAGGCTTTGGTGGGGTGTTCACCGGCACTCTGCTGGGCAAGAAGTGGGAGCAGAACCGCTTCCGCTTTCCTTATCTGCGTCATGGTCTGTGGGAACGCGGTTACCTGGTCGACACCCTGGAAACTGCCACCGACTGGTCCAACGTCGACAACCTGCTGAACAAGGTCGAGGCCAGCCTGCGTGACGAGCTGACCGGGGAGGGCGAGCGGGTGCATGTCTTCACCCACCTGTCGCATGTCTACGGCGAAGGTTCGAGCATCTACACCACCTACGTATTCCGCCCCGGCAGCGACTACGCCACCGCCATGGCGCGCTGGCAGCGGCTCAAGGCGGCTGCCAGTCGAACCATTGCAGGCAACCGCGGCACCATCAGCCACCAGCACGGCGTCGGTCGCGACCACGCACCTTACCTGGCAGCAGAGAAGGGCGAGCTGGGCATGGCCACGCTGCGCAGCCTGGCCACGCATTTCGACCCCGACCAGCGCCTGGCGCCTGGCGTGCTGTTGCAGGACTGAGCATGGAACCCTGGAACGCCACCTGGCGCACGCGCGCGCTGCCTGAGTTGGCCGCGCGCGACTGGGATCTGCTGGTGATCGGCGGCGGCATCTGCGGTGCCGGCATCCTCCGTGAGGCGGCGCGGCGTGGCTGGCGCTGCCTGTTGCTGGAGCAGCGCGACTTCGCCTGGGGCACCTCCAGCCGCTCGTCGAAGATGGTGCACGGTGGCCTGCGCTACGTCGCCAAGGGCCAGCTGGGGCTGACCCGCGACTCGGTGCGCGAGCGCCAGCGCCTGCTCGGCGAGGCGCCGGGGCTGGTGGAGCCGCTGAGCTTCGTCATGCCGCACTATCGCGGCGGTTTCCCTGGGCCCAAGGTCTTCGGCGGCTTGCTCAGCCTTTACGACGCCCTGGCCGGCAAGCGCAATCATCTGTTCTACCCACTGCAGCAACTGCGTTACCTGGCACCAGGCATTCGCGAGGACGGTTTACTCGGTGGCACGCGCTTCTTCGATGCGGTGACCGACGACGCGCGCCTGGTGCAGCGCGTGCTTGGCGAGGCGCGCGGCGAGGGCGGTGAGGCACTCAACGGCATGCGCGTGGTCGAGCTGCTGCGTGAGGCGGGGCAGGTGGTCGGTGTGCTCGCCGAGGATGTGGAAACGGGCATTCAGTACCGACTGCGCAGCCGCGCTGTGGCGCAAGCCACCGGGGCCTGGGCTGATCGCCTGCGCCAGCCAGGCAATGGCTGTATCCGTCCGTTGCGCGGCAGTCATCTGCTGCTGCCGGGCTGGCGCCTGCCGGTGGCACATGTCTTCAGCTTTATGCACGCCGCCGATGGTCGGCCGGTATTCGTCTTCCCCTGGGAGGGGGCGACGGTGATCGGCACCACCGATCTGGATCATGCTGACGAGCTGGATCGTGAGGCCGCCATCAGTACCGAGGAGGTCGATTACCTGCTGGCCGCTTGTGCCCAGCAGTTCCCGGCTGCACAGGTGAGCCGCACCGACGTGCTGTCGACCTGGGCTGGCGTGCGTCCGGTGGTGAGTGATGGCAATGCCGGGCTGAAACCTTCGGACGAGAAGCGCGAGCATGCGCTGTGGATCGAGCCGGGCAGCGTGACCCTGGCCGGTGGCAAGCTGACCACCTTCCGCCTGCTGGCGCTGGAGGTGCTGCGTGCCTGCGCCATATTCGTCGGCAAGCCGGTGGATGATCAGGGCGGCGCGGTCTTCGCTTCGAGTACGCCGACTCCGATGCCGGCATTGAGCCCGGCGCAGCAACGTCGTCTGGCTGGGCGCCATGGCCGCCAGCTGGATGAGGTGCTGCGTTTGATCGACGAAATTGGCGCTGATTGCGTCGCCGGTACCGACACCTTGTGGGCCGAACTGGCCTGGGCTGCCGAAGGCGAGCTGGTGTTGCACCTGGACGACCTGCTGCTACGCCGCACGCGTCTGGGCCTGTTACTGGCCGAAGGCGGCCGCGCCGAGCTGCCGCGTATCCGCGCAGTGTGCCAACCAAGGCTGGGCTGGAGCGATGCGCGCTGGCAGCAGGAAGAGACGGATTACCTGGCGCTGTGGCAACGCTGTTACAGCCTGCCGGCGACTGCATGATGACGCTGCCGACTTTCCGTAGGGTGTCGCGGGGCCGTCTAGGCCATGCGCACCGAGCAATCCGCCGATCCAGACTTGCTGTAGCCCGGATGAAATCCGGGACTGAACCAACAGACAGCTCCCGGATTTCATCCGGGCTACGCATAGCCAAACGCATGACAAGAAGGACCACACCTTGAGCGAACCAAGCTACCTGCTGAGCATCGACAACGGCACCCAGAGCGTGCGCGCGCTGCTGTTCGATACCAACGGCAACCTGCTGGCCAAGGGCAAGGTCGAGCTAGACCCCTATTTCTCCAGCCAGCCGGGCTGGGCCGAGCAGGACCCGGAATACTACTGGGCCAGCCTCGGCGAGGCCTGCCGTCTGCTGTGGCAGCAGGTGGATATCGACCGCAGTCTGATCCGCGGCGTCGCCGTCACCACCCAGCGTGGCAGCATCATCCATGTCGACGAGCAGGGTACGCCGCTGCGCCCGGCAATTCTCTGGCTCGACCAGCGTCGTGCTGATGTGGCGGGGCGTATCCAAGGTCTGTGGGGCTGGCTATTCAAGCTGGTGCGCGCGGAGGAGGCGGTGGATCATTTTCGCGGCCAGGCCGAGGTCAACTGGGTCGCCCAGCATCAGCCGGACATCGCCGATCGTGCGCACAAGGTGCTGCTGCTGTCGGGGTTTCTCACCCATCGCCTGTGCGGCCGCTTCGTCGATTCCACCAGCAGCTGCGTGGCCTACCTGCCGTTCGACTACAAGCGCCTGCGCTGGGCTGCGCCCGGTGACTGGAAATGGCAGGCGCTGAAGGTGCGCCGTGAGCAACTGCCCGAGCTGTTCAAACCGGGCGAGCGACTGGGCCAGATCAGCGCCGAGGCCAGTCGCCATACCGGTATTCCGGAAGGCCTGCCGCTGATCGCCGCCGGCGCCGACAAGGCCTGCGAGGTGCTGGGTTCCGGTGCGCTGGAGCCCGGTACGGCGTGCCTCTCGTACGGCACCACCGCGACCATCAACACCATACGCAGCCGCTATCTGGAAACCATCCCGCTGATTCCGCCGTACCCGGCAGCGCTGCCGGATCACTTCAATACCGAGGTGATGATCTACCGCGGCTTCTGGATGGTCAGCTGGTTCAAGCGCGAATTCGGCCTGCGCGAGATGCAACGTGCCGAGGCGCTCGGCGTGCCGCCCGAGGCGCTGTTCGACGAGCTGGTCAACGCCGTGCCGCCCGGCTCCATGGGCCTGATGCTGCAGCCGTACTGGACGCCGGGCATCCGCGAGCCGGGCCTGGAGGCCAAGGGCTCGATCATCGGCTTTGGCGATGTACACACCCGCGCGCATCTGTATCGGGCGATTCTGGAGGGATTGGCCTATGCCCTGCGTCAAGGCAAGGAGCGCATCGAGAAACGCGCCGGCACCCGTATCGAGCGCCTGCGCGTGTCCGGTGGCGGTTCGCAGAGCGATGCGGCGATGCAGCTGACCGCCGACATCTTCGGCCTGCCCGCCGAGCGCCCGCACCTGTACGAGACCAGCGGCCTGGGCGCGGCGATCAACTGTGCGGTAGGCCTGGGGCTGCACGCCGATTACCCGAGCGCCATTGCCGCCATGACCCGCGTTGGTCAGGTGTTCCAGCCGAACCCGGAGGCCCAGCGCGTTTACCAGCAGCTCTACAGGCAGGTCTATCAGCGCATGTACCGCCAGCTCAAACCGCTGTACCAGCGCATTCGCAAGATCACCGGTTATCCGGCGTGAGGTGATTAGAAAGGGGATTTGTGGGAGGGGCTTCAGCCGCGACCTTGGTGTTACTCGGTCGCGGCTAAAGCCCCTCCTACAGAAACAAGTCGCTCTCCTAGTCGGAGGGCGATTGGTTCGCATCAGGCGACATCCACCAGCACGATCTCGCTGTCTTCCTGCGCCTCGATGCGGATCAGCGTTTCATCGGCGATGGCCACGCCATCACGTGCCTTGACGGCTACGCCATTGACACTGAAAGCACCAGTCGCGCCCACCAGATAGGCCTTGCGACCCGGTTGCAGGGCGTATTCGGCGCTCTCTCCCGCCTTGACCGTGGCAGCCACCAGGCGCGCGTCGGTACGGATGCGCAGGGCGTCGACATCTTCCTCGTAACCGCTGGCCAGGGTGACGAACGATCCCGAGCGGTCGCCTTTGGGGAACGGCTTGGCACCCCAGGAGGGCGGCAGGCCGGCCTGGTTCGGCTGAATCCAGATCTGGAAGATCTTGGTGGTCTCATCCTCCAGGTTGTACTCGCTGTGGGCGATGCCGGTACCGGCGCTCATCACCTGCACGTCGCCGGCCTCGGTACGGCCTTTGTTGCCCAGGTTGTCCTCATGGCTGATGGCACCTTCGCGAACGTAGGTGATGATCTCCATGTCGCGGTGCGGGTGCGGCGGGAAGCCCGAGTGCGGTGCGATCTCGTCGTCGTTCCACACGCGCAGGCGGCCCCAGTTCATCCGCTCGGCGTCGTAGTATTCGGCAAAGGAAAAGTGGTGACGGGCGTTGAGCCAGCCATGGTGAGCACCACCGAGTTGTTCGAACGGACGTACATCGATCATGGTCAATCCTCCAGTCATGCACGAGTTCAGTCCCGTGCAGCGTTGATGGGTGAATGATCCATTTGGATTGATCGATTTAAAAGCGCAATTTTTACAGCATTAATATCGATTAATTTGATTAATTTTCGCGAGGGCCAGGCACTAGGCTTTCGCTGATCCTTTCAAGGAGGACGCGCAATGCGCGAACGCAAGGCCTGGTTGATCCTGCATGGCAAGCAGGCGCTGAACGAAGAGGTGAGGGCAGCGGTGAACGGCCTGCGTGAGCGCGGCTGGGATCTGGCCGTGCGCCTGACCTGGGAAGGTGGCGACGCCGAGCGGCTGGTCGGGGAAGGATTGGCCGCCGGTTATTTAACGCTGATCGCTGGCGGTGGTGATGGCACCCTGCGCGATGTGGTCGAGGCGCTGGTCAAGGCGCAAAGCGATGCCAGCCTGGCTCTGCTGCCGCTGGGCACGGCCAATGATTTTGCCCACGCAGCCGGCATTCCGTTGACGCCTGCTGCGGCGTTGGCCCTGCTCGAGTGCGAGCCGGTGGCGGTAGACGTGGGCATGGCGGGCGAGCGGGCGTTTCTGAACATGGCCACCGGTGGATTTGGCTCCAACGTCACGGCCAATACTCCTGAAGAGCTCAAGAAAGTCCTGGGTGGTGCCGCCTATCTACTCACCGGGCTCAGTCGTTTTTCCGAAGTGCGCGCGGCAGCCGGTCGTTTTCATGGGCCGGATTTCCAATGGCAGGGCGAGTTTCTGGCTCTGGGCATCGGTAACGGGCGACAGGCCGGTGGCGGGCATCTGCTTTGTCCGGAGGCGAGCATCAACGATGGTCTGCTCGATGTCTGCATCGTGCCGGCGGCGCAGGATGTCGTCGGCACCTTGGGCACGTTGTTGTCCGGTGGCATTCTTGGCCTGCAGAGCGTTGCGGTCAGCGCGCGGCTGCCCTGGCTGGAGGTGGAAGCGCTGGAGGGCTTGGACCTGAATCTCGACGGCGAGCCGATGGAAAGTACAGGTCTGCGTTTTCGTGCCGAACCCGGCGCCCTGCGTCTGCATCTGCCCAAGCATTCGTCGCTGCTCGCTGGTCAGGTACACAGGGCTGAGGCATGATGGCTGCGCGCCAGCAATGCTTCAGTCTGCCGGCAGTCAGCCGATAACCCGAAACGGCAGACTAGAATCACCCTATATACCTCGGAGCACATGATGGCCGGCATCCTCGATTCAGTAGATCAACGCACGCAACTGGTCGGCGAGAACCGTCTGGAAATTCTCATGTTCCGCCTGGCTGGCCGGCAGTTGTTCGCCATCAACGTGTTCAAGGTGCAGGAAGTCCTGCAGATGCCCAAGCTGACGCTGATGCCGCAGCGCCATCGCTTCGTCTGTGGCGTGGTCAACCTGCGCGGTCAGACCCTGCCGGTGATCGATCTGTCCCAGGCCATCGGCATGCGTCCGCTGGTGCCGGATGAGCGCAGCACCATCATCGTCACCGAGTACAACCGCTCGGTTCAGGCCTTCCTGGTCGGCAGCGTCGACCGCATCCTCAACCTCAACTGGGAGTCGATCCTGCCGCCCCCGGGTGGCGCCGGACGTCAGCACTACCTGACCGCTATCACCAAGGTCGAGGACCAGATCGTCGAGGTCATCGACGTGGAGAAGGTGCTCGCCGAGATCGTGCCGATGAGCACCAAGGTTTCCGCGGAAAAGCTCGCCGACCCGCTGCTGGAGAAGGCGCGCGGACGCGAAGTGCTGCTGGTGGATGATTCCAGCGTCGCGCTCAGCCAGCTGCGCGATACCCTGACGCAGTTGGGTCTTCGCCTGCACATGGCCAGTGACGGTCTCAAGGCCCTCAACCTGCTGAAGAAGTGGGCTGACACCGGTGAGGTGATGACCGACAAGCTGCTGATGATCTTCACCGATGCCGAGATGCCGGAAATGGACGGTTATCGCCTCACCAGCGAAATTCGCAATGACCCGCGCCTCAAGGATCTCTACGTGGTGCTGCACACGTCGCTGTCGGGTAGCTTCAACGAGGCGATGGTGAAGAAGGTCGGCTGCGACAATTTCCTCTCCAAGTTCCAGCCGGACAAGCTGGTCGATGTGATTCGTCAACGTCTCGAGTTGGACGAACCTCGCTAAAGTCGCTGCAGGGCGGGTGAAACCTGCCCGGCGTTGCCGTCGAACGGGCAGCGTTTTCTGGGTCTCGGTGCTTGTGAGCATCGCCGTCAGCTCGTATAACGGCGTTTTGCCGACAGGAAGCTGACCCATGCTGAGTCTCTCGGGGCTGTACCGTTACCCGCTCAAGTCCGGCCGCGGCGAGGCCTTGCAGCGTAGCGCGGTCGACGGACTTGGGCTGCATGGCGATCGGCGCTGGATGCTGGTCGACGCCGACAACGGCCGCTTCATCACCCAACGCCTGCTGCCGCAGATGAGCCAGTTGAGCGCCCTGTACGATGCGCGCGGGGGCCTGACCTTGAGTGCGCCGGGTCGTGAGAATCTGTCCGTGGCGCTGCCTGACCCCGAGCAGGATCTGCGTGGCGTCGTCGTCTGGCGTGACAGCCTGCGCGTGCCGGATGCCGGCGATGCAGCGGCCGCCTGGCTCAGCGACTTGCTGGGCAAGCCTTGCCGCCTGGTGCAGGTGCCGGAAGGCCGCACCCGCCAAGTCGACACTGCCTATGCGCAGCCGGGGGATCGCGTGGCCTTCGCCGATGGCTTTCCACTGTTGTTGATTGGCCAGGCATCGCTGGACGATCTTTCGCAGCGAGTCGGGCAGCCACTGTCCATGCTACGTTTTCGCCCAAATCTGGTCGTCACCGGTAGTGAGCCTTATGCCGAAGACAGCTGGAAGCGTATTCGTATTGGCGAGGTGGAGTTCGAGGTGGCCAAGGGCTGCTCGCGCTGCATCCTCACCACCATCGACCCGCAGACCGGCGAGCGCAACGCCCAGCGTGAGCCGCTGGCCACGCTCAAGACCTATCGTGAACGCGAAGGTGACGTGTTCTTCGGGCAGAACCTGTTGCCGCGCGGTGTCGGCGAACTGCAGTTGGGCATGACGGTAGAAGTGCTGGAATAGCAGGGCAGGTGTCATAGCAAGCCCCGATCAGATGCTGTCTGATCGGGGCTTTTCTTTTACTGATCGTCGAAGAAACGCTCGTTCCACGCCACCAGCGGGTGCGGCGCGTTGAGTTTCTGGCCGTAGATCACCGAGTAGGACAGCACGTTCTGCACGTACTGGCGGGTCTCATCGAACGGAATGTTCTCCACCCAGACGTCATAACTGAGGTGATTGGCGCCACGCAGCCACTGGCGCACGCGGCCGGGACCGGCGTTATAGGCGGCCGACGCAAGTACGCGGTTGCCGTTGAACTGGCCATAAACCTGGCTCAGGTACGCAGCGCCCAGCTGGATATTGGTATCCGGGTTGAGTACCTGCTGCGGTGAAGCCAGGGGAATGCCGAACTTGCGCGCGGTTTCCTTGGCGGTTGCCGGCATCAGCTGCATCAGGCCCATGGCGCCGGCGTGGGAGCGGGCGTCGGCCATGAACGCGCTTTCCTGGCGGGTAATTGCAAACACCCAGCTCGAATGCAGGTCACGGCGCTTGGCTTCGCGTACCAACTCGTTGCGATGGGCCATGGGGAAGCGCACTTCCAGGTCGTCCCAGTACTGGGCCTGGCTGATGGTGCGGATGGCCGGGAAGTACCATTCCATTTCGTAGGCCAGGCGCGCCTGGGCCACCAGTTCATCACGGCTGAACAGGCGGCTGACGTGATACCACTCGCGGCGACCGTCGACGATCTGGCCACGAGCATGGAACTCCATGGCGCGCTTGATACCGGCGGTATTGCGTACCTTCTGCACCACCTTGGGATCGAGCGCCAGCGGCTGGTTATTCAGGGCGTAAGGCGCCTTGACCTGATCTGCTGCCATGAAACCATAGAAGTCGCGTTCCTTCGCCAATGCCTGGAACAGCACCGCCGGTTGCTGGCTGTTGGGTTGCGCCAGTTGCAGGCTGCGCGCATTCCAGTAGCGCCAGCGGTTGCTGCTGGCCAGGTCGGACGGCATGTTCTGGGTCAGCTGGTAGGCCTCTTCCCAGCGGCCGTGACGCAGCAGCAGACGCGCACGCCATTCGCTGACGGTGTTGTCACGCAGTTGCGGATCGTACTTGGCCATGACCTGCAGACCGCGCAGGTCGAAGCGTTGTGCCAGGCGCAGGCCGATCTGCCGGGCGATGGCGACCTGCTCGTCGGCGGAGAACTTCATGCGTTGGGCGTAGCCGTCGAGCAGGGCCAGGGCATCTTCCGGGCTCTGCCGAGCCAGGCGACGCAGGCCGAGGCCGACCACGTCGCTCATGGCGTCATCGGCGGGGGCAAAGCGCGCGGTGTTTTTCAATAGCTGCGGCTTCTGCGCCACTTCGACCATCAGCTTGCCGCGCTCACCGAGCGTTGGCATGCCTTTGATCAGGAAGTTGGCCAGGCCGTAGTTGCCGCTTTCCACCGCCAGTTTGGTGCGCTGCCAGCGACGCTGCTCGGTGAGCTGGCCATTGGCGGCCCAGCGTTCGAACAGTGGGTCACAGGCGTTGGGTTGGGATTTGCCGACCAGCCAGAGCTTCTCGGCAGTGGCGTTGCCTTCGGCGGTCAGGCCGTGGCTGAGCTGGTATTGGCCGTAGAGGCAGTCCAGCTCGGTGAAGTTGAGCTTGGCATCGTAGTGATCGAGGAAGGGCTTCCAGTCGCCACGCTCGGCCAGCCAGCGCAACCAGCGCAGTTTCATCCAGCTGGCCTGGGGCAGGTCGCCATGTTCGGCGAGAAATTTCTCGATCTCGGCATTGCTGGCCGACTTGAGTCGGTTGGTCAGCTCGTCATAGGCCAGATAAGGCGTCAGTGGGTAATCGCGTAGCGCGCTGGCGTACTGGCGATAAGGGCCACTGTCGCCCTTGGCCAAGGCCCGCTTGGCCTCATCATAGTACTGGCGCTGCTGGGTGAGGCTGGCAGCTTCGACACTGGCGACAGCGGTGGCGGTGAGAATCAGACAGGAAACTACAGAGAAAAAGCGACTGCGCATGGCATTTCCAGGAGAAGCAGAGGTATGGGGCAACACGGTCCGTGTCGTTGCATACCTCTAGCTTAGCGTTTCATCGGGGTGCGGTGAATGCCGTCGGGCCAGATGGACACATGTAGCAAAGATGCGCTTTGCCTGCGCCAGATGATGAGCTGGGGCGACACCTGTTGCGTCTGTGGAAACGGCAACAGCCGGCCGGCAACTCGGGTAGAATGCGCCCCCTGTTTCTGGAGATGCCCATGACCCTGCTCAAGTTTGCCGACGTATCCCTCGCCTATGGCGCCATGCCCCTGCTCGATGGAGTGTCCTGGCAGATCGCGCGGGGCGAGCGTGTGTGCATCATCGGCCGCAACGGCACCGGCAAATCGAGCATGCTGCGTCTGGTCAAGGGCGACCAGATGCCCGACGACGGCGAAATCTGGCGTGCACCAGGGCTGAAGATCGGCGAGCTGCCGCAGGAGCTGCCGCGCGCCGACGAGCGCACGGTGTTCGATGTGGTCGCCGAAGGCCTTGCCGGCGTTGGCGAATTGTTGGCGCGTTATCACCATCTGGCGCAGAACATTCACGGCGACGACGACCTCGAGCAGTTGATGCACGTGCAGCAGGAGCTGGAAGCCAAAGACGGCTGGCGCCTGCAGCAACTGGTCGACAGCACCCTGAGCCGCCTGCAGTTGCCGGCCGACAAGACCCTGGCCGAGCTCTCCGGGGGCTGGCGTCGTCGCGTACTGCTGGCGCAGGCACTGGTGTCCGAGCCGGATCTGCTGCTGCTCGATGAGCCGACCAACCACCTGGACATCGGCGCCATCGCTTGGCTGGAAGAGGCGCTGAAAGACTTTGGCGGCGCCGTACTGTTCATTACCCACGACCGCTCCTTCCTGCAGAACCTGGCCACGCGCATCCTCGAACTGGACCGTGGCGGCCTGATCGACTGGAACGGCGACTACGCCAGCTTCCTGGTACACAAAGAGCAGCAACTGGCTGCCGAGGAAACCGCCAATGCGCTGTTCGACAAGCGCCTGGCCCAGGAAGAGGTGTGGATTCGTCAGGGCATCAAGGC